>FZPS01000157.1_pt17 | contig 114012 bp, 110 predicted proteins | sample 1817821 | NCBI WGS metagenome assembly FZPS01 (sample SAMEA104158645, study PRJEB21678) | metagenome | place: Germany | collected 2015-04-21
AAAGGCTTTGCCAACATGATGCAGGTAAACAAGTATTTTGCCGCCCAGGGTTATACCGTCTTTGACGTTCAATACGGCCTGACCGACCTGGTTGACCTGACCATATTCCAGCCATACCTGGGCCCGGATGAATTAACGGGCCCTTATACCCTGGATGATATGGTGCGGCACTTAGGTCTATTTACAAAACACCTGGCTGCTCATGCTTCTGATTATCACCTGGATCCCGGCTCGGTTTTTATCTCCGGGGGCTCCGCGGGGGGCCAACTGGCTATGGCTCTAGCCCTGGCTGCTTCTGGGGGACAATATCCTGAGATCTGCACTGATCAACTAAAGATCAAGGGCTATATTTTAACTTATCCGGCTTACCGGACCAGTTTTCTGCCAGATCTTAGTGAAGATCCTGAATGGAGCGATCTCCGTATTCTAGTTGATGAAAAGAGCCCCCCCTGCCTGATCTGCCAGGGGACAAGCGATGGGCTGGTCCCTTCGCAAGCGGCCATACAGTTCCGGGAAAAATACATAAAGTCGGGAAATGAACATTGTGCAGTGCTGGAGATCTTGCGGAGCGGTCATCTTGGCGACCTCTATTTTCCCGGCTATTTTAACCAGGTTTTAATCTATTACATGGAGCGCTTCATGGCTCTTTACCGCTAGGGCAGTCCATACTTTAAGTTTTCTGCCCTTTCGCAAGAAAGATTTACGCTGTTGGTTATCGAATAAAGGCTATTAAAGGGCTTCTGGCAATGGCTTGCCCGGGTGCTTAGATTTGTGGAAAGATGGTGCGTAGATTGGAAAGAAAGCTGCATATCTCCAAAAAGTTCGCTGCATTGCAGGAGCAGCGCCAGGCGTTGCGAACCGAGCTGGCCAAGCTGATCGCCGATCGGGACGATTTGCTGAACACGGTCAAGCCTAATCTGGAGGCGAGCTACTACGCAGTTATCGGTAAAGAGCAGTACCGGTTATTGTTGGTTCGCAACGAGGTTTTGAGAATGCGGCGTAAGATCGAGCTGATCCGGGCCTCACTTAACCGGGGGGAGGAGCCTGAACTGGAGCTGATTGAAGAGCGCCTCGATGAAGAGCTGCAGCAGTGGATCGAAGAGCTTAAAGAGCTTGGCCAGAAGGTCAAATGGGCCGATTACCATAACCAGCTGCCCGCACTCTCTGCCGAAGAGGCGCAGGAGCTAAAAAAGCTTTACCGTGAGCTAGTGCGAAAACTTCATCCCGACTTTAACAAAGAGCTCCCCGAGAACTTTAAATATCTCTGGGAGAGAGTGCTCACCGCATACCAGGGCGGCGACCTCGAGGAGTTGCAGACCCTTTCGCTTCTGCTTTCGGAGCAAGAAAATTTACCGGAACCTTCCACCATGGAGCAGCTGGCTGACGATATTGAAAAGTTAAAAGAGAAGATTGAGAAGATGCTGGAGAACCTGGCTAAAATGCAAGAGCAGTTTCCGTTTAACTTTTGCGATAAACTTAACGATGAGCGCTGGGTTACCGCCCAGCAGGAGGCTGTCGAGAAGCAAATTAAAGAGATGGAGCGGCACCGGCAGACCTATGCCTCCGTTCTAGCGGAATTGAGCGGTGGCGGAGAAACCTTTAACGTTCACTAAAGAGGTGTATTGATGAGCCGGGAACTGGTCCCGTCTGACAAGAATATCTGGAAGCTACTCCAGGGTTACCTTAAGGGCGACACCCAGATTGCCCCTTATATTCAAGAGATTTATCTTCTAGAATGCCATATTGCCGGGACCGGCTATCTAGACCTGGACGAAATTGAGCCCGAGCTTAATGCCGGCGATCCGCTACTCTTTCGACGCGAGCCCAACAATCTCTTTGATCACCTCGCGGTAGCGATCTACGACCAAAAAGAGCGCAAGCTGGGCTACCTGCCACGCGCCAAAAACGAGGTACCTGCCCGGCTGATGGATGCAGGAAAGCTTCTCTTTGGCAAGATTGAGACTAAAGAGCGGGTTAATAATTGGTTGAAGATAATGGTAAGGGTTTATATGAAAGATCTGTAATTTTACCGTGATGGTTCTAAAATGGCCCCACGAGCAACAGGTTATCCTCCAAAATCAATGCCGCGATTTTAAAAGACCACATTACAATAAAGGAGAGGTGTCTGGATGAAGGTTGCGGCGATACAGATGCAGGCCAGGTTGGCAGAGGTTGATAGCAATCTCGAAAAAGCGGCAAATCTCATGGAGACTGCCTTTAAAAAGGGCTGCAAGATCGTTATTTTACCCGAGTTTTTCCCCTCGGCGGCGGCATTTCATCCCCGGATGCTGCGGGTGGCACTCCCGTTTCACGGTCCGGCGCTGGCCCTGCTTAAAGATGCTGCCCGCCGTTTTAACGGCTATGCCGGCGGTTCGTTTATTACTTCGCGAGACGGCCATAACTACAATACTTTTGTCCTAACTTTCCCTGATGGTAGTTACGCTACTCACGATAAAGATCTGCCGACAATGTGGGAGAACTGTTACTACCGGGGCGGCAGCGACGAGGGGATCTTGGATACCCCCTTCGGTCCTGTGGGAGCGTTGCTCTGCTGGGAGATGACGCGGACCCAGACCGCAAAGCGCCTGCGCGGCCGGGTTGATCTGTTGGTCGGAGGCTCATGCTGGTGGACACTTCCCGAGGGTGTCCCCCTGCCCGGCGGCAGGGGAGCGCGACAACGCAATTTTGAGATCATGAGCGAACTGCCTTCGCTGATGGCCCGGCTGCTGGGTGTTCCCTTTATCCATGCGGCACATGCCGGTGATTTTGTCTCCCAGACCCCCTGGGTTCCCGGGGTGCCCTATAAGTCTCATTATTTGGGAGAAACCCAGGTCGTCGATGCTACCGGCAAGGTGCTTACCCGCCTCTCACGGGACAAAGGGGACGGGTTGGCCATTGCCGAAATTGAACCGGGCCGGGTAAACCCGACAGCTGAAATTCCTCCGGGTTACTGGATTCCCCGCTTTCCGCTGCTACTTAGAGCGGCCTGGAGCTATCAGAACAGGCACGGTAAGCTCTTCTACAGGCAGGCCCGCCGTTCGGGAAAGTTGCTGATTAATCGTGATTGAGCCGTACCCAGGGGAGAGTTTCTTGGCGGAACCGATCATAGATACGCATGTTCACATTATCTCCCCGGAGCTGCGCCGGGAAGCGCAACACTTTATAGAAAAAGATGATTTCTTGGCTCAAATTTGTTCCAGCCCGGTACACAAGTTTGCTTCCGTTGAAGATCTGCTTGCGGAGATGGAGCGCTGTAGAGTACAGAAAGCTGCGGTCTGTAGTTTTCCTTTTTCTGACGAGGGGATCTGCCGTGAAGTAAACGATTATCTTCTCGAGGCAGCCCGCAACTATCCCGGGCGTTTTCTGCCCATGGTGGCGGTTGATCCCCGGCAGCGTTGGATGGAGCGAGAAATCGCCCGCTGCCATGACGCTGGGGCAGCGGGTGTCGGTGAACTTTTCCCCTGGGGGCAGCAGTTTGACCTTGCCGGAAATGAGGCGTCGCAGTTGGCCTCTTATTGTTGCGAAAGAGGGTTGCCCTTGTTGCTCCATGTAAATGAGCCGGTTGGCCACGAATATGCTGGCAAGGGCACTGTTTCAGTAAAAGAGGCGGCCAATTTTGCCCTGGGCCATCCGCAGCTGCAGATAATCTATGCTCACTGGGGTGGGGGGCTTCTTTTTTACGAGCTGATGCCCGAACTAAAACAAGGGCTGAAGCACCTGTTCTACGATACAGCGGCCAGCCCTTTTCTGTACCGCCCTGCTATCTACCGTGTCGCCCGCGAAATTGGACTTCTGCATAAAATCCTGCTCGGCACCGACTATCCGCTTATTTCACCCCGCCGCTATCTGCAAGAGCTAGCCTCCTCAGGCTTAAGCCCGGCCGAGCAAAAACTGGTCTGCAGTGAGAATGCCAGAAGGCTTTTTCCAGGTTTCTGCACCTGAAGTTGACTTTATAGAAGAAAGTTCATTTAATGCTATCCTGGTAATGTTTCCCTTACCTGATTCTTTCAATTTGCATCCGTTGCAGCCGGGCAATGCGCTCTTCTATCGGCGGGTGAGTGCTGAAAAGAGCGGTCAGGCCCTTTGCCGAGAAGGGATTGATAATAAACATGTGCGCTGTAGCCTGGTTGATCTCGTGCAGCGGCCGGCGGCGGGCATAGTTTTCCATTTTAGCAAGGGCCGAGGCCAGCCCCCGTGGGTTTCCTGAAAGCCTGGCCGCGGTGGCATCAGCATCGTATTCCCGTGTTCGCGAAATGGACATCTGGATCAAGAGCGCTGCCAGGGGAGCCAGCAACAGGGCAACCAGCCGCAAGAGGAACAGCGGCGCGTTGTTTTCATTGCGTCTGCCGCCTCCCCCGTAAGCCGCACCCCACATCCCAAACCGGGCCACGAACATGAGGGCGCCGGCGATAGCTGCGGCGATGCTGCCGATGAGAATGTCGCGGTTGCGGATGTGAGCCAGCTCGTGGGCCAGAACGCCCTTTAGCTCTTCGTAATCAAGCATTCTCAAAAGCCCCGACGTTACGGCAATTACGGCGTGCTCCGGGTTACGCCCCGTAGCGAAGGCGTTTGGTTGTTCGGTAGGCATCAGGTAGACCCGTGGCATAGGCATACCGGCATTATGGGTTAGCTCGTGCAGGGCCCGGTATACTTCGGGGGCTGCATTTTCACTGAGCGGTTGTGAGCGGGTCATGCTGATGGCCATTCGGTCGCTATACCAGTACGAGAAAAAATTCGTAGCTATGGCCAGGATGAAGGCAACAATGAGCCCCTCTTCGCCAGCGATCAGGCCTCCTAGAAGAAGAAAAACTGCTGTAAGAAGAACCATCAGAAAAAAAGTTTTCAGTCTATTCATTCTGGCGGCATCCCCTTTCAATGTAGCCATATTGTATTGTATTATATCATATCATCTCATTATAATTTTAACGTGAAAAAATGTTAAAAAAACAGGAATAGATGAACGGCAAATAGAATAAATAAATAGACAATTATTTATTGTCCAAATTATTTCAGTCATGGCAGGGGAGGGATAAATATGGATTACCAGGACCAAATTGCGCGAGCCGCTGCTTTGATTAAAGAAAGTACCGGTTTTTACGGTTTAACTGGGGCCGGGATCTCCACGGAAAGCGGTATCCCTGATTTCCGGACTCCGGGAGAAGGGATTTGGGAGAAGGTTGACCCGATTACGACTTCATCGGTAGAGGTTCTGCAGAATAACCCCCGGCTATTTTATGAGTCGGCCTTTAATCGTTTTGCCAGTATTACCTTGGCCGAGCCGCATGAAGGGCATTATGCCCTGGCTAAAATGGAACAGATGGGCTTTCTCAAGGGGCTGGTGACACAGAATATTGATGGACTGCATGTTAAGGCCGGTTCGCGTAATATCTGGGAGGTGCACGGACACCTGCGTTCCGGTTACTGCCAGGGCTGTAAAAAACGATACTCTTTCGAAGAGCTGGTCCACCAGGTTGAATTGAAGCGAATTCCCCCTATTTGCCGCAATTGTTTCGATGTTTTGCGTCCCGATGTGGTCCTCTTTGGTGACCCCATGCCGCCGCTTTTTTATGAAGCTGAGGAGACCTTGCGCAACAACTGTGATCTAATGCTGGTGGCCGGTAGCAGCCTCGTGGTTTATCCGGTAGCCTATTTACCACGGTTGGCCAAGCGGCTGATCATTATCAATCTGATGCCGACGGAATACGATCATATCGCCGAGATTGTTATCCGGGAAAAATGCAGCAAAGCGCTGCAGGACCTCGTTGAGAAGCTGGCTGCAGGTGAGTAAATCTGATAAGATTTCAGTAAAGAGGTTATGGCAAAACTAGAATGCGGCAGTATTTAATTTTGCCTAGATGGAAACATAGCAATTCCCTAATATTTTTTCTGGTAGTGTTGAATAAGGAGGAAGCAGAGCGATGTCCGGTGACCGCTTTCAGGGCAGTCAGATTACGATAACTCGCCATGAAAGGCAGAGGCGCGAGGCCTTGCAGCGCCGCTACCGCAGAGCCTCGCGGGAGCCGGTGATCGGGAGCCTTCTTTTAATTGTCTTATTACTTTGTGCGGCGGTGATGCTTTACGCTCTTACCAGAAGTAAGGTTACCGGCGAGGCCCCGGAACTGGCTGGGTGGCAGCTGTATGTTGTTCTCGGCAGCAGCATGGAACCCGCCATCGGCCCCGGAAGTTTACTGGTGGTGAAGCCGGTGGATCCGGCTAGCTTAAAGAAAGGAGATGTTATTGTTTTTAACGATCCTACCGATCCCTCGCGGGTAATCAGCCACCGCATCATGAAGGTAAATGATCTCTCGTTTATTACCCGGGGCGATGCCAACTACTCGGATGATCTGGAGCCGGTTTTAGCGGAAAATATCCTTGGTAAAAGCGCATACGTGATCCCCTATGCCGGCTATATCCTAAATTTTGCCCGGACGGCAACCGGCATGGTAACAGTAGTGCTGTTCCCATCACTTTTAATTATTATCCTTGAATCACGTAACCTGCGGCATTACCTGGTGATGATGAAAAGCAAACGGCAGGCCGGGTCCGGTTTATCGGGGTAAAAAAGTCCGGGCGGTTCCGGTAAAATTGAGATGAAGGAGGATCTTAATGCCAGGCCGGCGGATTTTTCTTTTTGCTAACGGTGACTGCCACGATTTGAGTTTCTACCGGCAACAGATCAATCCAGATGACCGGGTTATCTCTGTCAACGGGGGGAGCCGCCATGTTCTGGAGATGGGCCTTCGTCCCGCTGCCGTGGTCGGGGACGTTGATTCGATCGATCCGGCGCTTCGTCAAAAACTGGAGCAGCTACCGCTGGAGTGGATTCGGAATCCAGCGATAGACCAGGAGCAGTCAGATCTTGAGATGGCCCTCGAATACGCCCTTTCGCTTCGGCCATCGGAGCTTCTCATCTGCGGCGCCCTCGGGGGAACCAGGGTTGACCATACCCTGATCAACCTTTTTCTGTTGATCCTTCCTTTCAGAGAAGGTGTTCCTGCAAAAATTATCGATGAACGGCAGACCGTTCAGCTGGTAGATCGTGAACTGGTCCTACCGGGGCAGCCTGGTGATTACCTCTCTTTATTTTCGCTGACCCCGGAAACTACCGGGGTCTTCACGAAAGGCCTGAAATACCCGCTAACCGGTGAAACTCTCTATTTTGCTTCTACTCTTGGTTTGAGCAATAAGTTTGTTTCTGCTCAGGCCCGGGTTACGGTAGCCTCGGGGCTCCTTCTAGCAATCCAGGTTTCGCGCCCGTAAACAGACGAAAGTCTCGTCTTGTGGATCTTAAAATGGGCCGGCGCTCCTTTTGCTAAAATGGTCGGGGCGTTTTTGCTGTTTCCGGTGCTACGGAGAGGGCCTGCATCAGGGTTTGCCTGTAGGAGGCGAACAGGGGTGATGTGACCACGCTGCGGGAGCGGGGGCGGGGCAGACCGATTGTTATCTCGAGGATGATCTTGCCCGGACGTTGCGAGATCATGTAGATACGATCAGAAAGATAGATCGCTTCATCGATACTGTGGGTTACAAAGAGAACCGCTTTTTGAAAGCGGTTTAAAATTTGCTGCAACCATCCCTGCAGGTTTTCGCGGGTGAGGGCGTCGAGTGCGGCAAAGGGCTCATCGAGCAGCATCAAGGTGCTTTCCATTAAGACCGTGCGCAGCAGGGCGGCCCGTTGTTTCATTCCTCCCGAAAGCTGGTGAGGGTAATAAGAGGCGAATCCGTCAAGGCCGAAGATTGGCAATAGCTCCAGAACCTTGGCAGAGGCCTCCCGGGGGTTGTGCCCGGCGGCCAGCAGCGGAAGGGCGGCGTTCTGGAGAACTGTTTTCCAGGGAAACAAAAGGTCTTGTTGGGGCATGTAGCCGACCCGGGCCGGTCCGGTGATAGCGCGGCCATTTAAGAGTACCTTTCCGGAGTCGGGCTGAAGCAGTCCTGCGGCGATCTTCAACAGGGTGCTTTTCCCCGAACCGCTGGGGCCGAGCAGCGAGACAAATTCGCCTGCTCCCACCTCGAGAGAGACTTCATTTAAAACGAATAAATTTTCTTTTCCAAAACGATAAGATGAACTGATCTTATCCAAGCGCAGGCAGGCTGCCGTCATCGAATGATTCACTCCTCTGAACTTGCCTAATCCCTCTTTACAAGTTACTACCTCAATATTTTGCAGCTATTTTTTTTAAATAACTTTGCTTACCAGCACTTTTGAAAAATTGTCTTAGGTGCCCTGTCCACTTGTCGCCCCCGGCGGGGTGCAGCCGCAAGGCTCTGTTTCTTTTATGCCCTCAGGAGCGTTTGCCTGCTTTTAACCGGGTTCGTAGAGGCAGGCTCCCCCCTACGAACCCCAAGGCTTCGAGAATGTTTCTTCCCGGTGGGAGAGCGGGATGTTCAATCGGCGGCTTCCAGAATAAACTTGTTGGTGAAAGCGTTCTCCACGTCGAGCATTTTATCAACCAGGCCGTGTTCAAGAAGCCAGCGGCTATAGTTTTCCCAGGCCTCTTTTTTCTGCAGCCCCCACTGTGCGGCATCATCCTGGTATTTATCCTTTAGCCAATCCTGGCTGGCCATGACCAGGTCGCGATCAAGTTCCGGGGCGTTTTCCAGCAAAATTTCCGCGGCTTCAGTAGGGTTCTTAATTGCCAGTTGATAGCCTTTGGCCGTGGCCCGGATGAACCGTTTAACCAGCTCGGGCTGTTCGTTGATTAAGGATTCGTTGCTGATAATAACTGGTGTGTAGTAATCAAAAACCGGGTCCAGTTCTCGCAGCGGGATAAAGTTGAGCTCTACTCCTTTTAGTTCAGCCTCGATCCCGTCCCAGCCGTAATATATCCAGGCAAAGTCGGCCAGTTTATCGATGACGGCAAAGAGATCGGTCTCTCCGACCGTTACTATCTTGACCTTGTTAAAATCGGCTCCGGCCCTATCCATTAACGCTTTAATGGTCGCCTCTTCTACCTCTGTGCCCCAGCTTCCGTAAGTTTTACCTTCAAAATCGGTGGCTGTTTCGATACCTTTTTCTTTGAGCGAGGCAAACCCCGAGCTGTTATGCTGCACGATCGCCGCGATAGAGACAATAGGTATATTTTCGTTCAGGCGGGCAAAGGTAACCTGCTCCTGGTAACTTATTCCGAACTGCGCTTTTTCGGCAGCCACGAGCGGCACCACGTTCCCACCGGCCTCTTCGATCTTCACATCGAGCCCCTCTTCGAGATAGTAACCTTTATCCTTGGCCACAAACAGCCCGCTATAGTTTGTGTTGGGGTTCCAATCCAGAAGAACCGTGATCTGATCGGTTGCCGGGGCTCCTTTTTCGGAGCATCCAGGGACAAAGATGAGCCCGGCAAGCAGAACCAGGCCCAGGCCGATCCTGGCAAGCCCTCTCTTTCTTTTTAAATTTAATGCACAAAACATAGTCTACTCACTCCTCGTATTATTTTGGTAGTGCTCTTCTCTGCTCCACGGCATGGTTAGCCAGGCCAGCAACTCGCTGATTTTAAAGAGGATCAGGCTGAGCAGCACCACGATAATTACGGCGGCAAACAGGTAGCTGCTCTTATAAGAATGCATCATCCGGGTCATGTAGACGCCCAGTCCGGTACTGCCGCCTAGCCATTCTCCGATCACTGCGCCCATAACGCTGTAAGTAGCGGAGATCTTTAAACCCGAGAAAAAGTGAGGCAGAACCGAGGGCAGCCGGACTGCCTTGAAGGTAAACCAGGGCCCGGCCTGCATAACCTGCATTAGCTCGAGAGCCTCCGGATTGACCTGCTCCAGACCTTCGACTATATTTACGGCCAGCGGGAAGAAGCAGACCAGGGCGACTACGGCTATTTTCGGTTTCAGATCCACGCCGAGCCAGATTAGGATGACCGGGGCCAAGGCAAATATGGGAATTGCTTGCGAAACAACCAGCAGCGGATAGAGGACTTTTTTTAAGGGCGGCGAGCGGTCCATGGCCACGGCGAGGAGCATGGCTACAGCCACGGCCAGCAGTAGCCCGGCGAAAACCGCATGGAGGGTGGCCGAGGCATGCTTCATCAGCAGGTGATAATTTTTTTTCAGCGCAAGGATGATTTGCGAGGGAGCGGGAAGAAGATATTCGGGAAGGGTAAGCTTTCGACAAGTTAGCTCCCAGAGGGCGATCAGCGCTGCTGAAAAAAGCAGGGCCGGTAAGTTGCGGTTAAGGCCAGGCCATTTTCGCATTAAAAAGTTTCCTTTCTTTGTCTTTTCTCTCGGTAATTATAGAGCGAAAGGAGCATAGCGGCTGTTCAAAAGAAAAAGCTGCAGCCAACGACGGCTGCAGCTTCTATTTTCAAGCGGCAATTATCTTCCCTACGCTGGCATTACCCAGATCAGGTTCAAAGGGTCAGAACAGGATTATCAGTTCTATCTCAGCCGGGTTCTCCCGGCTCCCCTTGGTCCTTATTTGTAATTACGTTTATATTAGCATAAGAGACCATATTATTCAACTACTCCGCGCCGTTTTTGTGATCGGCCTGTGATATTGTCACCCTGTAAGTGGTCTGAGATAATGTCACCATTATGGGAGGAGACATTTTCTTGAAACCGAAGGAAGCCAGAAGGGTGAACGTAGTGGAACAGTTGGTGAAAGGAGCCATCACCGTATCTCAGGCAGCGGGGAGTATCTCCATTGCCATGAAGCATATTTCGAGCTTTTAAAGAGAGAGCGGCCAGATCTACCTTGTTGGCCTGCCATCTCTGTGCAAAGCGAAGAACCTCATTTTTAATACCCTAAGAAAGGGGGCCAAACTGCGGCATCCGAGCCTTACTGCCAACAAACGAAAGGTAAAAGCTTTCGGATGCTGAATTATAGAAAGATGTAATCTAACCTAGAGGGAGTTGCGGCATAGGCCATGCTTGAACTTAATCTAATCTTTACCACTGCGCTGCTGGTTGGCTTTTCAGGGGCGGTGATGCCGGGGCCGCTTACTGCGGTGACCATTGAGCACGCTCTCCGCCGCGGTTATCCGGCTGCTCCGCTGGTCACTTTGGGGCATGCCTTACTCGAAGTAGTTATGGTCATTTTACTGCTGGTAGGCCTGGGAAACTATCTCGCCCGGCCGTCTGTAACCGGTGTTATCGGAGTCGCCGGAGGGCTGGTGTTAGCCTGGATGGGTTTTGACATGATCAAAAACGCAGCCGGAAGCACCCTTTTACTGGAGAGCTCCTCCGGGGACGGGCAAAGGGCCCGCTCCCCTTTTTGGGGCGGATTGATCGCTACCGCCTCCAATCCGTACTGGTTCCTCTGGTGGGCCACCATCGGTGCGGGTTATGTGGTTCACTCCCAAAACTACGGTATCTCCGGGGCACTTTTCTTCTTCAGCGGTCATATCTTGGCTGATTTTATCTGGCTTTCCCTTCTTGCCGTGGCGCTGGTATCGGGGAAAAGATGGCTCACCGATCGGTTCTATCAAGGGATCATCTTTGGGTTGGGGCTCTTTTTATGCGCATTTTCCTTATATTTTTTCTGGTCGGGGTTACAGATGCTCTCTGGGGGGTAGCTGCCGTTTCTTCTCCCCTTGTTTTTCCATAGTTTATGAAACTAGGTTAAAAGTTGATACCGATGAGGGGATAAAACCAGCTGTAGAAAGAGCGCAGCAGCTCTGTGGGGTTGGGGATGGAAGCGCCGGCGGTAATCAGAAGGGCGTAGAGCGTGGCGGCGATCCAGAGGACACTGAAACCGGCCAGTTCCGGCCACATTTTCTGGTTGAAAAGTGAAGGGACCTGGATGAAGGCAATTAAAACCATGGCCAGCGCAACCCAAATCATTATCTTGATATTCCTCCTAAAGCGGGGGCTTAATCAGCCCGGTACGCAAAATCTTAAATTTAACCTGGAGATCAACCTTCAACCCGGGGAAGATCTCGTCATCCCAAGCGGGGCCAAGCTTTTGCCATAGCTGCGGATTTTTCCGGTAGACCAGGTTACCGAAACCACAGACGTCTGCTTTCAGCTCCTGGGAGCGGCTGAGCATCTCCTCGATTTGGTTGCGTACCGTCGCGGCTGCTCGCCTCTCCAGGGAGCGGGTCAGTTCACTTTCGGTGTCAAGTTCCCCCGGTCCGCTAAATTCCTGAATGCGGCCGTCTATGTTTACCTTTAGCTCGATCCGCCAGTTCTCTTCATCGCTGTGCAATTTCATCTGGCTGTCGTGGTCGCCTGTCTCAATGCTGACAAAGTTACCTTTTCCCACGGGAGATTCGATGACCAAGGTAGAGCGATAAGCGTGGCCGGTGGCATAAGCCCACCCTTGGGTCTGTTTGCTGGTGGCCCATCCGACCATGCGATCACCGCGGAAGAGGGCGCTGCCACCGATCCGGGCTGGGGCCGGGATGGCCTCTTCATCTTCTGACCCGTTGCTGTTTTGGGGGGCTTCCAGCACTTCAAGCCGCCCGATGATCATCTCTTTGCCGGGTTGGGATAAGATTGTAATCAGCTCGTTTAGATTGTTTTCCGGGAAGATCGATTTTTCAAAGCGGGTGGTTACAATGAGGCGGTCCAGCCCCCGTGCTCCGGTCTTCTCGATCGGAAAATCATCTTCCATTATTTTGCGTAGGTCTCCTTCAACCACCACCGGCTTGGCGATAAGGCGAAACTGCCGTTCTCGCTCAAAGAGATCCAGGACCTCTTTGAGCCCCCGCCGGGCCAGCTCTTCAGAAAAGAGGGTCACCCGGCAATGGGCCCAAAAGAGCTCCCGGCTGGAGATCTCGGTCAGGTTGCGGATAGCTTCAAAAGGGGTTTTCCCCTGTGCCGAAGCCGTCCAGAAAGCTTTTCCCCCGCCGCCTCCAGGCGAACTGTTGGGTTCTTTTTCCAGGACGATCGGGTTGGCCAGTTGGGCGATAACCTCGTAGAGGTTTTTTTCCTGATTATAATCGAAGGCTACTGCCAAAACCACGCCCAAAAGCTCCGGTTCGCGTCGGTTCCAGCAGCCGGCGCAGAGGCTTCCGCAGAGGGCGGCAATGAGCAGTAGCTGCAGCAGGTATCTAGGGCGCACCGGATTGCCTCCTTAAGAGTCGGTGAAAGAGATAAGCGGCCCAGAGGATGGTAAAAGGTAGGACCATCAGTGCCAGAGCGTAAGGAGCAAAAAAGTGCGGCTTGAAAAATTCAAGCAGTTGGAATACGTTTTCGGAAACGTGAATGCCGAAGACAGTCCAGATAACCGTCATGGGCATGATTAAGGGGCGGTAATTTTTCAGCCCCATCGTTTGGGCCAGGCCCTGCGCGCCGCAGAAAAGATAGATTGCTACTTCAATAAAGAGGCCCAGCCCCCAGGCAAAAATGGCCAGCACTTCGATTCTTTCAATAAATTCGCTAAGCGCGACTACCCGGACCATGCCAAAAAATGGGAAGATTGCCCGCGCTCCTTGCTGCGGACCAAGGATGGCCGTCGTGACGACAGCGATGAGGACTAAGATAGCACTTGATCCGGTCAGGGCTCCCAAGGCGGTTCGCAGGGCTCGTTTAGGCTCGTTAACTGAGGGGATCAGTATGGTCAGGACCAAAAACTGTACCGTAACCGTGGCCGGGGTAATCGCCCCTCTTAAAACCGGGCCGGCGCCGCGCGCAAGAACAGGTTCGAGGTTAGCCAGGGCCACTTTTAGCTGGGGGAGCGGCATGAGCAGGCTGCCCACGATCATCAGAAGGTAAACCGGAAAGAGCAGGTCGGCGGCCCGCCCGATCACCTCGATCCCGGCGTAGGCTGCCGCCGCCGCGGCGATAACCATGGCGATAATCAATAAGATCAGAGGAGTCTCCGTAAGGAAGATGGTGACCAGCATCTCAGCGTAAGTGCGCACTTCGAGTGCGGCCATGTGTAGAAAAACCCAGAGGATTACCAGGCTCAGCGCTTTGCCTGGCCAGCGGCCGAGTAACTTTTCGCTGTACTGGACAACAGTTAAATCGGGGAAGCGGGTGCCGAGGCTGCCGAAGAAGATCAGCAATAGTGCTGCTGGAAAGAACTGGACGATACTTGAGATCCAGGCGTCCTGGAGGGCATAGGCGGTGGTCAGCACTGGCAGGAAGGCCACGGCGATATTGCAGCGGATCATGAAGAAGATAAAATAAAGCTGGCGGTTGGCGATCTTCTCCCGGGGCATCTTTACCTCCTTTTTTTGCGTGGTTTTTCGGGGCCTGGTCCGGGCTGTGGTTTCTGACCGGGTGGCTGACGCAGCGGCTCACGTCCACCGAGCAGCTTCGGACGGCTGCGCATTCCCCACCACCAGACGGTAATGAACGAGTCTTTAAGATCGGGTAAGATCAGCGGCGCCAGCGGGCTGAGATAGGGTATGCCGAAGGAGCGCAGGCTGCAGAGGTGGATAATGGTCAGCAGTAGGGCGAACTGCAGCCCGAAGAGCCCGAAGGCTGCTCCGAGAATCGTAAAGGCGAAGCGGAGTAGCCGGAAGGAGGCGCTCAGGGCATAGTTAGGGGTGGAGAAGCCGGCGATGGCGGTCAGCGCCACGATGATTACCACCCCCGGCGAGACCAGGCCGGCGCGGATGGCGGCGTCTCCTAGGATCAGCGCCCCGACAATACTGATTGCCGGGCCGATGGCCGGCGGGAGGCGGAGCCCCGCTTCGCGTAATATTTCGAGGATCAGCTCCAAGATCAGCATCTCGGCAACCACCGGAAAGGGGACCCCTTCGCGGGTACTGATAATACGTAAAAAAAGAGACGTTGGAAGCAGCTCGGGGTGAAAGGTAACCACGGCGACATAAAATCCGGGCAGCAGCAAGGAGGTGACCAGGGCGGTGTAGCGCAGCAAGCGGATAAAGATGGCAGTGGGCAAAGGTTCATAATAATCATCTGGCGCCTGCATTAACATGGGCAGCTCGGTTGGAACGATCAGGGCAAAGGGCGTTTCGCCGGCCAAGATCGCCACTCGCCCTTCCAGTAGGGCGGCGGTAACCTTGTCCGGCCTTTCGGTGCGGTAGGTTAGCGGGAAAAGGGTGAACGGGTTGTCTTCAATAAAATCTTCCAGGTAACCGGTGCCCAGGATGGCGTCGATCTCAATCTGTTGTAACCTAAAGTGCACTTCGCGGACCAGTGTCTCCCGGGCCAGTCCTTTTAGGTAAACCAGGGCTACCTCGGTGCGGCTCAGCCGGCCGATGGTCATGGTCTCAATCCAGAGCTGGGGGATGGGAAGGCGGAGCCGGAGAAGGGAGGTGTTGGTCCGCAGATTTTCGATAAAGCCGTCACGCGGACCCCGCAGGGTAGTCTCATTTTCCGGTTCGCTGACCGGCCTGGTTTTCGGTTCCCGCGTATCGCAGATCAGCGCTCCCGGGCTACCGTCCAAGAAGAGGGCGGCGCCACCCCGGGCGATACCGGCAAAGAGATCGGCAATATTCTCTACCGGGCTGAGCTCATCTGCTGTCAGGAGCTTCTCCCGGGCGCTTTCCAATCCTCGGCCTCTTTTCAGCACAGTCTTTGTTTTCTCCGATTCCAGAACCAGGGTGCGGATAATCTCTTCGGTTGACCTTCTGTCGGTGAGACCTTCCAAGTAGACCAGGGCTCCGGGCAGGCTGCCGGCCATAAAGCGCCGTATGCTGATATCGTAGCTGAAGCCGCCCGCCTCTTGAATTTTATTTAGGTTAGCTTCGAGATTCCCGCTTAACTTTTCTTCTGCCGCCTTCTCCTGAAAGAAGCTGATATCCCGGTCGGCATCGCGTGGCAGGGTTCTTCTGTTTAGCCCCAATTTATTTTTTAGCCAGTTAAACACTGATGCCCCTCCTTCGTTTAATATTTTATAGCTTCATTGAAAAAATATGTAAGAGGCCCCGGGCAGTTGTTTATAAATATTGCCGAACAGGGGTATCAAAGCAATAATATAAATGTTAAACTACTGGTTAAAGGATTGCCTGCCGGGGCATTCGGCGGGCCGGGTTATCGGGCCGGGATACCAGTAAATGTGATTTGTTTCACCTTGCTTCGGCCCTGGAGAATAAGAAAATCAAAAAGAATAGGGGAGAATCATGTTTAGCCTTAACGGTCAATCAGAGATTACGAAGATTGAAAGCGTTCTGGTGAAACATCTTCGGGATGCATGGTTGAACCAGGAACATATCGACTTTTGGTGGCGCAAGCTCAACTATCCGGAGTGTCCCGATTTTAAAAAAGCGGAAGCCGAGTATGAACACTTTATAGGGTTACTTCAAGAACTTATTCCCGCTGTTTATGAGCTGCCGAGAAGTGAAAAGGTTTCGCCCGATTCACTTTACCCGCGCGATCCGGTGGTCATTACCAAAAAAGGTGCCATTCTTTTGAATATGGGCAAGCAACAGCGCCGCAGTGAAGCGGAGGCCATTGGCGCGTATTTAAAAAAAATGGGGATCCCCATCCTGGGGTCGATCATCCCCCCGGGAACGATGGAAGGCGGTGACCTTCTCTGGCTTGATGAAAAAACCGTGGCCGTGGGGTTGGGCTACCGGACTAACAGCGAGGGAGTACGCCAGTTCAGAGAGCTGACATCTGGGCTCGTGGAGCAGATCATCGAGGTGCCGCTGCCGCACGGCAATGGCCCCCATGAGTGTTTGCACTTGATGTCGATTATCAGCCCTATCGATGTCGACCTGGCGGTGGTCTTCTCACCCTTGATGGTAGTCCCGTTCCGTAATTATTTGCTGGAAAGGGGGATTAAGCTGATCGAGGTGCCGCCGGAAGAGTATGAGCGCTTTGCCTGCAACATCCTGGCTTGCGAGCCTCGCAAATGTATCATGGTTGACGGCAATCCCCGCACCCGGAAGGCGCTGGAGAAAGAAGGAGTTGATATTTTAACCTACCCCGGGGAGGAAATATCGATTAAGGGTGGCGGTGGCCCGACCTGCTTGACCCGGCCGCTCGTTAGAGGTTAGAGGTTAGCTCGGAAGGCCTGAAGAAAGTTTTTTTATTAATAGCGGGAAGGTGATTACGATAAGAGTAATGGTGCTGCGTGATTACCAGTCTTTAAGCGAACAGGCCGCCGCGCTGGTCGGTGATAGGATCAGGAGAAACCCTGCGACGGTACTCGGGCTGGCTACCGGTTCTACCCCGCTGGGCCTCTATCGCGAACTGGTTAAAATGGTGCGGCGGGGTGTTATCGATTTTGGCGAGGTAGTTACGTTCAACCTGGATGAATATTATCCGATCGCTAAAGAGAATCCGCAAAGTTACTACTACTACATGCAGCGGCACTTTTGGGAACCGGCGGCGATACCCCCGGAGAGGGCCCATATCCCGGATGGAAACCCGGATGATGTCAGAGCATCGTGCCGCGATTATGAACTGAAAATCTACCGGGCCGGCGGAATTGACTTGCAGATATTGGGCATCGGTGTCAACGGTCATATCGGTTTTAACGAACCTGGCGAAGAGCTGATGGCCAAAACCCACCTGGTTTCCCTGTCCGGGGAAACTATCGCCGCCAACAGCAGATTTTTTGAAAAAGCTGCCGATGTTCCCCGCATGGCTATCACCATGGGCCTGGGGACGATCATGAAAGCCCGCGAGATTCTCCTGTTGGCTGCAGGTCCGGATAAGGGCACAGCGATTAGAGAAACTGTTAAGGGAGGGCTTTCCACCAGGGTGCCGGCTTCTCTATTGCAGGCTCACCCCCGGGTAACAGTGATGGTAGATCGGGAGGCGGCCCGCTATCTTCGCTAAAGCGGATGGAACATCCATCTTCTCGAAGGCGAACTGACCGTTGTTTTGTTCACTTACAGCCTGGCCAGGATTGCTGTCATGAAGGGAAGCCCGGAAAAAGTATCTGAAAACCTGTTGATGGAAGTGATCTTTCGGGATAGCCCGGCGGTAATCAGCCGGGCTATACTTTTAAGTGCCTTATAATTCATTAACCCTTAAATCACCGGTGCATATAATATACCGGATGAGCGGAGTTGCAGGGTTGACTGTAACCAGCTGTTTACCTCTCTCATTCAAGTTAATATTGAAAGGAGGTTTGCCTCATGGCCAGACATTATAGCAGCACTGCTGCTACTCCCGGGTGTTCCGGCGCTTTTTCTGGAGCCCGGCTGAGAGGGGCAGGGCGGATTCCTGTTTCCTGTCCGCCTGGTTTTCAGGGTCGTTACACGGTGGTTTCTGGTGATACCATGTTTTTGATTGCGAAGCGTTTTGGGGTTACTTTGGATGCTTTAATTGCGGCGAATCCTCATATTACCAATCCGAGTATGATCTATCCGGGTGATATTCTTTGTGTTCCCGGTCCTCCTCCTGTTGGTCGTGTTCCTGTTTCCTGTCCGCCTGGTTTTCAGGGTCGTTACACGGTGGTTTCTGGTGATACCATGTTTTTGATTGCGAAGCGTTTTGGGGTTACTTTGGATGCTTTAATTGCGGCGAATCCTCATATTACCAATCCGAGTATGATCTATCCGGGTGATATTCTTTGTGTTCCCGGTCCTCCTCCTGTTGGTCGTGTTCCTGTTTCCTGTCCGCCTGGTTTTCAGGGTCGTTACACGGTGGTTTCTGGTGATACCATGTTTTTGATTGCGAAGCGTTTTGGGGTTACTTTGGATGCTTTAATTGCGGCGAATCCTCATATTACCGATCCAAATGTACTCTTTCCATGCGATGTCCTCTGCGTACCGTGTCCGCGGCCGGGACGTGTGCCGGTGTCATGTCCCCCGGGTTTCCAGGGGCAATATACAGTGCAACCGGGCGATACGATGTTTTTAATTGCGCAGCGCTTTAGGGTTACTCTTGATGCCCTTATTTCCGCCAACCCTCATATTAGCGATCCGAATCTAATTTTACCCTGTGATGTACTCTGTATTCCTTGCCCGCTGCCTGCCGACGCGCTGCCGCCTCCGGAAGAGCCGCGGTTTCCCTGTTGCGTTGTTTTGAAGGCACTGCCGCCTCCGCATCCGGATTGCGCGCCTGGGGGCACCGCTTTCGTGCAGCTGCTACCGAATAAGCAGAACAGTGTAAGTATTCTTGCCGTCCGGCTGCCTGAACCGGCTACACGGGGTGACTTTGATGCCTACCAGGGTATCATCGAGAGCCCCGGTGCTCCCAAGGTCACTTTCCCGTTGCAGTTGTGCCAACCCGATCCTTCGCTGTGGGCCGGAATGGTCGAGGCGTTGCCGAAACTTTCTTTTGCGACCAGGGTTTCGGTTTGCCCGGTCGATAGCGAGACCGGTGAAACGGGGAAAGCGGTTCTTGCGGCTTCTTTGCAGCGCTGTACCTAAGCTTCTCCCGGGAATTAGAACCTGGAGGCGGCATCTGCCGCTGGGAAAATTAACTTAGCTTACCTTCTTGCTGGTAGGGCCTCTTGATTGTCCGGGAGGCCCTTTTGTCAAGGTTACTCTAGCCCCGACTTATCAATTCCCAAGAAATCAAGCAGGCTGGCTTGAATCTCGCTTTCTTCGATAACGGTAGGGTGCCGGAGTGGCCGGCGATCCAGGTTCAACAACGGAGCCGGAATCTTCAGACCCGTACTCTCTGCCAGGAGCGGCAGCAGTTCAAAGGCAGAGCGCCCGGCGGTCTGTTCGTGGGGCAGCAGCGCGCCGGCGACACTTTCGGCGAATTTAAACGGATTGGCGGTGGCGGTGATGATGGTTTTAGTTAGATCGCCGGTGGCGGCCCGGTATTTTTCGTAGACTGCTTTACCGACAGCGGTATGCGGGTCGAGCAGGTAGCGGTGCCGGAGATAAACTTCGCGGATGGTAGCCAACGTTTCATCGTCGCCGGCGTAGCCAGACCAGAAAATACCAGCAATAGCCTGCCTGAGATCCCGGTCAACCCGGTAGGAACCGCTCTCCTGTAGAAGTTGCATCCACGTTCTTACCCGGGCGGGGTTACGGCCGTCGAGTTCAAATAGAAGCCTCTCCAGGTTGCTTGAGACAAGGATATCCATGGAGGGGGAGATGGTGCGGTAAAAAGGGCGGTTCCGGTTGTAAAGGCCTTCCTTGATAAAATCTGTTAAAACATGGTTCCGGTTGGCGGCGCAAATCAAACGGTTAACAGGCAGCCCCATCTGGCAGGCGTAAAATCCAGCCAGGATATTGCCAAAATTTCCGGTGGGAACGACAAAGTTTACCTTTTCACCGGGCCTGAGTGCGCCTGTTCTCCGCAGATCCAGGTAGGCTGAAAAATAGTAGACGAACTGGGGAAGGAGCCGGCCCCAGTTGATCGAATTGGCTGAAGAGAACTTAAAACCCCGGCGGGCCAGCTTTTCCTTAAGAGCCCGGTCAGCAAGCAGCGCTTTAACTCCGGCCTGGGCGTGGTCAAAGTTACCGCGCACGGCGGCGACATGCAGATTACTGCCTTTCTGCGTGACCATTTGCTGCCGCTGTATTTCACTAATCCCTTCATGCGGGTAGAAGACGATCACCTCTGTACCCGGCACGTTGCAAAATCCCTCCAGGGCGGCCTTGCCGGTATCACCTGAAGTAGCGGTAAGGATGACCGTGGTAAAACCTTCTTTCGTTCTTGCTGCTGCTCCACGCATCAGGTGCGGTAAAAATTGCAGCGCCAGGTCTTTGAAGGCACAGGTGGGGCCATGCCATAGCTCCAGGGAAAAAAGCCGGTCCGTAAGCCGGTGCAGGGGAGCGATCGCGGGGTCAGTAAAGTTTTCATCGCTATAGGCTTTCTGCAGAAACAACTTGATCTCCGCGGCGGAGAATTCCTCTAGAAAAGGGTGGATGATCGCCGCTGCCCGCTCCAGGTAAGTTTTATTGATTAACTCTTCCAGAACGACCGGGGGCAGTGGGTCGGCGGGAACAAAAAGCCCACCGTCCGGGGCAAGCCCCATTAAGATCACTTCAGCGGCAGAATAGAGCCTGTTCTCTCCGCGGGTACTGCAATAGTGCATCTAGTCGAGCCTCCTAATTGATTATTAAATCAGGGCGTCTGTTGTCTTTCAAGGCTAGTACATTATTAATTGTTCGCGAATGCGCTCCGTAATCCTTTTCGGCGCCTGGTAGCAGGCCATCGTGGCCGGTTTAGCTTTCTTTTCCTCTGCTTACTGCCCGGGGGAAGATCGTTTGAGGCCGATAAGCGGATAAGTGTTTCTAGAAATAGCCATCAGTAAATAATACGGCACAAAATAAAGTTATCCTGAGATAATTGAGTTAAACTAAAACTAACCTGCGTGGCTAGAGCTGTGCCGGGCTAATATCAATAAAAATAACTTGAAAACTTTTTAATTTCTTGCTATACTAAAAATTAGGGAAAAAACAGGGAAATAATTCCACCAATGCTGCAGTTTGCACAGCCCGGCAAAAACACTTCTACGCAAAGAATATAGTGAAACCCACGCCATGTTCATCGAAAAAGAGAGTCATTAAATATAAATAAGGGAAGGTTTCGAAAGACGTAAAAAGGATAACAATCTTTAGAAAAGAGATGGCACCAGTATAGAAATGTTATTTTCCAAGATTCAATTAATTTAGAGGGGATGGTTATTATAATTTACCAAATGCTTGGTTCAAATGAAAAAAGTTACTCGGAAGAGCATACTTTTTACCGTTGGCCAGCCTTTCTGGATGCCCTCGCCCGTATTTTAAAGATGACCGTTGCATTAATTGATCCGCATGGCCGGTTGGTTTCTGTTCATAATGATTTGTACCCGGTTACATATAAGAACTATCCTGCACTGAGGAATGCCTATATTGATTTTTTCCGCCGGGTCCCGCAGATCTACGGGGATAGGGGTGATGATGAACTTCTTTTTGATCCGCTCGGGCTGCCGGTAAACTTAACCCGGCTTGAAAACGGTTACTACATGGTCCTGGGGGGGTGTCTTGATCAACGCGAACCGCAGTTTTTATCCAGGCTGTCAAAGAAATTGTCGGCAATGGAAGTGCACGAGCAAGATAATAACTGGAACCAGATGGTGGTCTTGACACCAGAGGAGATGAGAGAGAACCTGGCCCGTGTTGCCGTGTTTTATAACCAGCTGGACCGTTATTTTGCCCGACCGGATCTGCCGGCGCTTCTCTCTGTTATTGACACGCTGGACATGCTGATCGCCTCCACCTTTGAGCCTGAACGCTTTGATTTCAGGGCAGTTCTAGAACTGGCCACCTCTGTTTTGGTGACCCTCGCCGGAAGCGGGGGCGCCTTTGCTTTTAGCTATGAGTATCCGGGACGGACGATGACGGTATGGAGCGGTGGCTACCCCGAAATATTACAGGCCCTGGCTGAAGAATGGAAAATGCTAGGGCAAGTGAAAGAGCCCGGAAAGATCTTTGCCGACCTGGTGCGGGACAAGGTTAAATATGAATTTGGAAAAAGTGTAAAAGGGGTTCATCGGCAAAGTAACGGCGCCTCGATCTATTTGGGCCTGGTCGGGGCAAAAGGGCTCTACCTTCAAGAGGCACTCCGTGCCATGGTGAATAAGATCACAGTGGCATTGGGGGTTTCCTTGCTTTCGACAGTGTTTCAGGACAGTTGGAAGATGGTTTTTAATTCGATCAGGCAGGGGATAATTGTCACCGACAACAAGGGGGCAATTCTAATAAAAAACCAGGAGGCAAAAGAATTTTTTGAAAAACGGGGCCTAGACCTGTTGACGGGGAAACTGGCTAAGGAATGTGGACTGGGCTCGCAGATCGAAGAGGCGCTCTTTAGCGCTGCCAAGGATGGTTGCAGCTTTAGGCAGAAGCGTTCAACGATCGGTGAGGGTAATTCTGTGACCCACCTGTGCTGGGATGTTGCCCCGCTTTTACGTGATGATGGCTATAATGCCGGTGCCGTCCTGGTGTTTAACGATATTACCGCGCCGATTCAGCTGCAGCAAGAGATTCAGGACTGGGAGCGTCTTGCTACCGCCGGGGAGATTGCAGCCAGCCTGGCCCATGAAATTCGCAACCCCTTGGCTACGGCGAAGGCGGCCATCCAGTTTGTCCGGATGGTCGATGCTCCGGCGAAGAAAGAGGAGCTGTTGAGCAAACTGGACCGGGAGCTGGATCGGATGAACGAGATTCTCACTAATTTTTTAAATATTACGAAGCCGCAGCAAGAAGAGAAACTGGAACCGGTCAATCTAACCCATACCTTGCATGAGCTGCTCTTTTTGCTAAACAGCGAAGCGATACTTCATGAAATTGATCTGGTAACCAATATTCCTGACGACAAGCCCCTACTGGTACTGGGCTCTCCCAATAGTATTAAGCAGGTTTGCCTTAATATTGCCCGCAACGCCATTGAAGCGATGGATGGCGGGGGCAAGCTGGTCGTATCGCTTTTTTCAAGTAAAAACCGTGTTCATATTAAGTTCCAGGATACCGGGCCGGGAATTCCTGCCGAAAACATTGCTACTTTGACCAAGCCCTTTTTTACCACGAAACCGGAGGGTAGCGGATTGGGCCTGGCCATCTCTTTGGCTATATTAAAAATGATGGGTGGGGATCTGAGGATCGAAAGCAGCCCGGGAGAGGGGACCACAGTCGATCTGACCTTACCGATCTATACCGGGTAAATTTAGAGCCCGCGGAAAGGAATGAAATGGTGAAGCAGGTCGATGTTGTAGTGATCGACGATGATGAAGGTATCCGTTGGATATTTCAGCAGGCCTTGGGCTTGTGTAACCTCAGTTGCCTCACTGTAGGTGACGGGGCCCAGGGGGTTAAAGATGTTATTCGCTGTAACCCGCGCCTGGTTATTGTCGATGTCAAGCTGGGGGCGATGAACGGTTTTGAAGTAGTTCGCCAGATCCGTCAAACAAATACTGGCGTAAAGATCTTATTTGTTACCGGATACCGGGAGACTATTACTGAAGGATGGGCTGCGGAAGAAAATATTCTCGGGGTTTTAGAGAAACCTTTTAATATTACAGAACTGCTGGAGATAATTACAGAGATCTTCGGATAGTGCTGCTCGTGGTAATAGCCGGTTTGCTCTGATCCGGTTTCCCAAAACAGGGATCCTGGGGTAAAATATTATGGAAAAGAGTTATGAAGAAGACCATTATTTGCAGGAGGTTTCTATATGCCAAAACTTACCTTTCTAGGGCATGCCTGTTTTCTGCTGGAGGAAAAAGATCAAGAGACGCTGCTTTTTGACCCTTTTATCACCGGTAATCCCCTGGTACCGGTTAGCGCTGAAGAGATCAGGGCCGACTATATTTTAGTCTCCCATGCCCACGGGGATCATCTGGGCGATGCTTACGCTATCACGGCAAAAAATGATGCCCTGCTCATCTCTACCGCAGAGATAGCCGATGCGGCACAGGGAGAAGGATGCCGCGCCCATGCCCTGCATATCGGGGGAAGCCATCATTTTTCTTTTGGCCGGGTCAAGCTCACCCTGGCCTTGCATGGATCCGGTATCCCCGGGGGGCACGCCTGCGGTTTTCTGGTCGGCTACGGCGGCAAAAAGATCTATTTTGCCGGCGATACCGGTCTTTTTGGCGATATGAAGCTGATTGGCGAGTTGAATTCGCCGGACCTGGCTCTCTTGCCCATTGGCGACAACTTCACCATGGGGATCGACGATGCCGTTGTGGCCACTAAGTTTTTAAAAGCCGGCCAGGTGATTCCCTATCACTTTAATACCTGGCCGCTGATTGAAGCCGACCCGCAGCTTTTCAAAGAGAAGGTGGAGCAGCAGACAGAGACAGAATGTATTATCTTGCAACCGGGCGAGTGCCACATCTTTTAAGCTTTCCTCACCCTCAAGGGTATGGTTAGTGAATTCCGTTGATCGGCACGGAATTCACTAAATTTTTCTGCGTTAGTACCTGAGAAAAAACTTGACTACGGAGGGACATTTGTTTAAAATACAGGTGAACAATTGAACACACATTCAAATATCTGGTGAATTAAAATGATCATGAATAGGGGAAAAGAGAGCTGCGATACATTCTGCGTAAACCCGCAAACGGTGGAGCGGGTTAAGGCGAAGATGTTATCGCCGGCTGTAGCACAGCGCTTAGCTATGACCTTTAAGGTGCTCGGCGAGCCCACGCGAATTAAAATTCTTGATGCATTATCAAGGGACGAACTCTGCGTCTGCGATCTAGCTGCTCTGCTGGAGATGAGTAGCTCGGCCGTTTCTCACCAGCTGCGGGTGCTGCGGGATGCCCGGCTCGTGAAATACCGTCGGGAGGGGAAAATGGCCTTCTACTCTCTAGACGATGCCCACGTTCTAACCCTGTTTGAGCAGGGGCTGGAGCATGTCGGCCACACTGCAGGCGAATTGGAATGAGGTGACTAGTAGATGAAAAATTCTGGTTGCAGCTGTGGAGGCGACAGTAACTTTCAACCTCTCCTGGCAGGAGCGGCCCACATCGAAGAGACGGTTAGGTCCCCCTTGAAAGCCCGAGGCGTGCTGCTGGCGGCTGCCGGAGCTTTATTTTTACTTGCTTTTCTACCCCATTTTTTGCCACAATTCTTACCGGTTCCCTTTCTCAGCGAGGGCCTCTTTATCCTGGCTTATATCCTGGCCGGGGGGAGAACAGTTTACGACGCCCTGGGTAGTCTCGGGCGGGGCTTTCTTCTTCATGAAAATTTTCTGATGTCCCTGGCCAGCCTTGGAGCGCTGGCCATCGGCGAACTGCCGGAGGCGGTGGCGATCATGTTGCTTTTTAATCTGGGAGAGCTACTCGAGACCGATGCCGTGCACCGCTCCCGGCGGCATATCGCTGCGCTGATGGAGACAAAACCGGATTATGCAAACCTGGTTACGGCTGAAGGTATCGAAGAGAAGGTCAATCCGGAAGCGGTCCCGCCGGGAGAGAAGATCATTATCCGGCCCGGCGAAAAGATAGCTCTTGACGGCGAGGTTATTTCAGGCGGCTCTTTTGTTAACAATGCCGCGCTGACCGGCGAAGCGGTTCCGCTGTGGGTGGAGGCCGGCGACCCGGTCCTGGCCGGTGCGGTAAACGGTTCCGGGTTGCTGCAGGTCAGGGTGAGCCGGCCGTTTGGTGAATCGTCTCTGGCCCGGATCTATCGCCTGGTCCAGGAATCCGCCGGGCGTAAGGCGCCGACGGAGCGCTTTATGACCACGTTTGCCCGCTATTATACGCCGGCGGTGGTTGGCGGGGCGCTGCTTCTTGCGACCATCCCGCCCCTGGTGATTCCAGGTGCTGCTTTCCGCACGTGGCTCTACCGGGCCCTTGTTTTCCTGGTGATCTCCTGCCCCTGCGCCCTGGTAATCTCCATTCCGCTGGGTTACCTTGGGGGGATCGGCAGCGCCTCGAAGCAGGGCATTCTCGTAAAAGGTTCCAACTTCCTGGAAGCACTTCGCCAGGTGAAGGTGGTTGCTTTTGATAAGACCGGGACTCTTACCGAAGGTGTTTTCCGGGTTGACCAGGTTATACCGGCCCCGGGAATAAGCAGATCGGAACTACTTGCCTGGGCTGCACATGCGGAAGCTTATTCCAATCATCCGATTGCCCGCTCGATCCGGGAAGCTTATTCGGGAGCTCTATTTCGTGAAGAGGTCACCGCATACGAAGAGATGGGGGGCTTCGGAGTAAGGGCAACCGTGCGCGGTAAGACGGTTCTGGTCGGCAGCCTGCGCCTGTTGCAGCGGGAGGGTATCAGGGAGCTCCCCGATACCCTGCCTGGAGAGGCTGTCTATATCGCCCTGGAGGACCGGTATGCCGGAGCCCTATTGATAAGCGATCGCATCCGGCCGGATGCGGCTGCGGCGGTGCAGCAGTTGAAAAGCCTGGGCGTGCTCCGGATGGTTTTATTGACCGGAGATCATGATGCCGCGGCAGAAGAAGTAGCTCGAAAGGCCGGAGTTGATCTGGCCTATGGCTCCCTTCTACCGGAGGAGAAGGTCTCTTATCTCGAAGCGCTGCTAGACGAGGCTGCGTCTGCCGGGGGCAAACTGGCCTATGTCGGAGACGGGGTTAACGACGCTCCGGCTCTTTCACGGGCTGATATCGGTATTGCCATGGGCGGTGCCGGTTCGGATGCGGCCATCGAAGCTGCCGATGTGGTAATTATGGATGACCAGCTTCTCAAGATTGCCACGGCGGTGCGTATCGCCATCTTTACGCGCCGGATTGTCCGGCAGAATATTATCCTGGCCCTGGGTGTGAAAGGGCTCTTTCTCGTGGCCGGGGCCTTGGGAGCGGCTTCGATCTGGGGTGCCCTCTTTGCTGATGTCGGGGTGGCGCTGCTGGCCATTGCCAATGCCACCCGGGCACTTTGGCCGGTGAAGCAGGAAGGAGAGCTTCCTATCGGGAATTATCTACCGGTAGAAGATTAAAACTATTTTAATCGGAGGTGTTCCCGGTGGCACAGGTGCTCTCATATGTCCGCATGGCGCTTCCGGAAATTGAAGCCCTGGATCGGAAGAAAACTATTTTTTTAATGGCGCTGAGCCCGATTGAGGTTCACGGGCCTCACCTGCCTCTCGGCACCGATATCTTTATTGCCGAGGAGCTGCTGCAGCGCTATACGGCCGCCCTGCAAGAAGAATTTCCGGATTATACCCTGGTCACGCTGCCCTCTCTTTACCTGGGTTCCGATGCCCTGCCGGTTCAAGGTTCTCTTTCAGTTCCGGCGCCTCTGCTGAAGAAAGTGTTACTGGCTTACGTCAAAGGTCTGGCGGCACAGGGTTTTCGCTACCTTTTTCTGGCGGACAATCACGGCGGCCCCCGCCACCAGTTGGCCATTGAGTCCGCTTCGCGTTGGGCCTGGCGCAGGTACCGCTTCTACCTGGTCGACCCGTTTAACCATGAATTCCGGCTCATGGTTCAGCACGACCCGGCCTTTCTGAAGCAGACCGGCCTGCAGCCGGGTAACTGCGGTGACGATGCGGATGCTCATGCAGGGACCAATGAAACCTCGTTGATGTTGCAGGCGGATCCGGATCAGGTCAGAGCTAACTGGCGCACGGTAGAGCCTTCGCTGCCGCCGCCTCCGGCCGGGGCGGTTTTGCTTCTCGGGCGTATTGCCTCTATTTTTTCGCGTACCCTCGGCGAGGATCTGAAGCATCTCGCCGCCACCCTGGCCTGGGTGGGAGACCCCCGGATGAAGCCGTACATGGGTGCCCCGGCCCTGGCTAATGCCAAAGCCGGGGAAGCGATGTTGCAGGCGCGCACCGAAATCGCTATGGGTTTTTTCCGCGATGCTCTGGCCGGTAAAGAGATTCGGATTACACCGCTGCTCTGGGGCCTACGCCTGCTGCAGATTTTGCCGGAGTAGCGACCCCCATACCCTACGCCTGGACCCTGCGGAGGTATATTTAGTCTAAAACTCGTCTAAATATATAGAAATAAAATAGCAGGGCTGCGGGGTTGGTTGTGATCGAAGATCAGGGTATAGTCCGGGCGGTTCTTGCCGGTAAGGGAGATAGCTACCAGCGTCTGATGGAAAAGTACCAGGGCCGGGTAGCGGTGACAATCACCGGGGTGATCGGTCCCCGCCCGGAGGTAGAAGACCTGACCCAGGAGACATTCTGGCAGGCCTACCGCTCGCTGGACCGCTTCCGGGGTGAAGCTAGCTTCTCTACCTGGCTCCTGCGAATTGCGGTAAATAAAGCCATTGATTTTCAGCGGCGCCGCCGGGAGGAATGCTACTATCTGACCGTTGACGATACTTCGCTGGCGCAGATCCCTTCTTCGGAGGAAGAGCCTGAGCCGCTTCTATTGGCCAAGGAGCGGCAAGAGAGACTTTACCGTTACCTCGATCGCCTGCCACCTCTTTACCGGCAGGTGTTGAGGCGCCATTACCTGGATGGTTTCTCCTATCGCGAAATTGCCGGCGAAGCCGGCGTCCCCGTGAAAACAATTGAATCAAGGCTCTACCGGGCCCGAAAAATGCTGCGCTCGATATGGCAGCACCATAATTAAAAAAGCCGGTTATTTATAACCGGCTTTTAGTTTCAAACGTTAGCAGTTTATTATTCAGGGAACCCTGATTCGGGGATCCCTGAATCTAACTTAACCACGTTTGCAGCCTGAGGCCCGCGGTTTCCTTCAACGATCTCGAATTCAACCTCTTGGCCTTCTTCCAAGGTTTTAAACCCTTCTTCCTGGATTTCCGAGTAGTGTACGAACACATCTTTGCCGTCTTCAACCTCGATAAACCCGTACCCCTTTTGGGGGTTAAACCATTTAACCCGACCTTGCATTAAATCTGTTACCTCCTAAATTCCCTGCCACAGGCGGGGCGAATTTCGACTCGACATTAACATATTATTAGGACAAATGCAAGACCGGGCTTAAAATTTGATCCGGAAAGGGTACTGCTATTGGACTATCCGCCTGAATTAAGGTATATTCGATCTAAAATTAGGGCGATTAAAAACGAAAGGCGAAGGTAAGGAGGCGTGATCGGATGGTTATCGGTGTCGGAGTCGACCTGATCTCAATCAAGCGAGTCGAGCGGGCTTACCGCCGGCGCCCGCAGCGTTTTCTCAGGCGGGTTTTCAGCACCGCTGAGCTCTCTTTGCTGATGCCGCGCCGGGCTCTCTTTCCGGCGATGGCGGCCCGGTTTGCCGCCAAGGAGGCGGTCTTAAAAGCGATCGGCTGCGGTTTGGGGCCGGCTTCCTGGCAGGAGGTCGAGATCATTGCTTTATCAGGGAAACAACCGCAGGTGCGGCTTTCAGGAGTTGCCGCCCGCTTCGCAGCAGAGAAGAAGATTACCGGGATCGCCCTCTCCATGACCCACGAGCCGCCCTTTGCCGGTGCCATCGCCGTGGCCTTCAACGAGAAAAGCCGGAAAGATAAAGAAACTTCGTGATAAGATCTATCCAGCTTCTTGCTTCTAACCTCTAACCTTCAATCCGGGCCAGGTTAAGCAGGCCGCCGGCCTTGATTATCCGAAGCTGGCGCAGCGTAAGCTGGTGTGTTGCCGTGAATCTGTACCCCTGTGTCCGGTTGGTAATGCTGACGCTTCCCTGGTCGAGCTGCTCCCGCAGCTTTTCAATGACCAGGAGATCATCTTGTTGCAACTTCTCGTAGTCTGCCGGAGATTCAAAGAGTAAGGGAATAATCCCAAAATTAACGAGGTTGGTATGATGAATCCGCGCGAACGATTTCGCCAGGACAGCCTTAACCCCCAGGTACATCGGGGCCAGGGCGGCATGCTCCCGGCTGGAACCCTGGCCGTAATTTTCTCCCCCTGCGATTAGCCCGCCGCCGGATTCCCGGGCTCGCCGGGCGAAGTTTTCGTCCAGCGGAGCAAAGACAAATTCGCTGATTGCCGGGATGTTGGAGCGCAGCGGCAGAATTTTCGCTCCCGCTGGCATGATCTGGTCGGTGGTAATATGGTCCCCTGCTTTGAGCAGCACTTTCATAGGTAATTCATCCGGGGGAGGGCTGTTTAAAGGCAGTGGACGGATATTGGGGCCGCGGATAATTTCGACATCGCCGCCCTCTTCAGGCGGGGTAATGATCATCCGGTCGTTGATAATCACCGGCGGCGTCCCGGGCAGTGTCGGAAAGTCGCCCCATTCACGGGGGTCGGTAATCCGGCCGTTTAGGGCGCTTACTGCTGCCGCCGCCGGGCCGGTGAGGTAGACCGAGGCGTCGGCGGTTCCGCAGCGTCCGCGAAAATTACGGTTAAAGGTGCGTATCGATAGTGAGCCCGACGGGGGGGCCTGTCCCATTCCAATGCAGGGACCGCAGGCCGGTTCGAGGATCCTCGCTCCCGTGGCAATCAGCTTCTCCAGGTTGCCGCTGCGCGCCAGCATTAAGAGAACCTGTCGTGAACCGGGGGAGATCACCAGGCTAACCCGCGGGTGAACAGTTTGGCCCTCCAAGATCTTGGTTGCCAGGAGCAGGTCTTGATACGAAGAATTGGTACAGCTACCGATGGCTACCTGGTCTACAAGCAGAGGCCCGATCTCCCGGATTGGTTTCACCGCATCGGGGCTGTGCGGGCAGGCTGCCAGCGGCTCCAGTTGGCCCAGGTCGAGGGTGATCTCCTCATCGTAAACAGCGCCAGGATCAGCCTGAAGCGGTCTCCAGCTTTCTCCCCGCCCTTGGGCGGTGAGAAAGCGGCGTGTCTCTTCGTCGCTCGGGAAAATCGAGGCCGTCGCCCCCAGCTCCGCACCCATATTAGCAATTGTGGCCCGTTGGGGCACGGTCAACTGGGCTACACCGGGGCCGCCATATTCGATGATCCGGCCGACCCCTCCCTTGACCGTAAGGCGGCGCAGCAGCTCGAGGATAATATCCTTGGCCCCGACCCAGGAGGGCAGCTCTCCGACCAGGTTTACCCGGAGCACTGCCGGGGCATTCAGGTAGAAGGGGCCGCCGGCCATGGCCACGGCTACATCCAGGCCTCCAGCGCCGATAGCCAGCATGCCCAGGCCGCCCCCTGTCGGGGTGTGGCTGTCTGAGCCCAGGAGAGTCTTTCCCGGGATGCCGAAACGCTCCAGGTGGACCTGGTGGCAGATCCCGTTGCCCGGACGTGAAAAGTAGATCCCGAAGCGGGCGGCTATCGACTGCAGGTAGCGATGATCATCGGCGTTCTCAAAGCTCCCCTGGAGTGTATTATGATCAACGTAGCTAACGGATAGTTCGGTGCGAACCCGTTCTACGCCCAATCTTTCAAACTGTAAGTAGGCCAGGGTGCCGGTGGCATCCTGGGTTAATGTCTGGTCGATACGTATAGCGATCTCTTCTCCCGGTTCCAGCCGGCCGGAGAGAAGATGTTCTTTTAAAATTTTTGCTGTCAGATGCTCCGCCATAACAGACCTCCTCTTTCTATTAAGAGCCCTTCCAGAGCCCTTTAAGATTGGCTAAACTATAGCAGAAGAGGCCCGGAGCGTCAACTTGACCGGCCCTGACAGGCTGACGGGTTTGGCAATCTTTTTCGCAAGGCGCTGCATATTATACCAGTGAAAAAGGCTTCACCCGGCCGGTTACTTCTCGTGAGCGGAGCTCGCAAGGGGATGAAATTTCTTCTTTTTCTTTTTAACCTAAGAAAAGGCATCAATTTGGTCTTGACAGCGATGAAAAGCGGTGCTATTCTTTTTGCATGAAGGAAGTGTATTTTTTAGAATATAAATCCGAGTAGTTTACTCGGATATGTTAGAGGTGGTCTGATGAAGTTATCGGCCAGGGTTGAGTATGGTGTCAGGGCGATGGCTGTCCTGGCCCTGCATGATTGCTCCGGTCCGCTTTCTTTAAGGGAGATTGCTCGCAGCGAGGAGATCTCTTTTCAGTTTCTCGAGCAGATCTTTCTTGATCTGCGCCGGGCAGGCCTGGTCGAAAGTGTCAGGGGAGCCCGGGGAGGCTACTACCTGGCGCGTCCGCCGGGGGAGATTAATGTGGGTGATATTGTCCGCGCCCTGGAGGGGCCGATTGCGCCGGTGAACTGCCTGGCCGGTGATCAAAGCCGGGAACCGTGCTGCCACCGTGGTGAGGCCTGCCGGACCCGGCATGTTTGGGAAAAACTGAGAGACCGGATCAACGAGGTGCTGGACAGTGTCTTCCTGGACGAGCTGATTGAATCAAAACCGGGTTCATTAGTTAAGTAGATTAGATGGTTACAAGGAGGTTACAGCCTTGCAGAAACGGCAGGTTTATCTGGACCATGGAGCTACTTCACCGCTACGCGAAGAGGCTCTTGAGGCGATGCTTCCCTACCTGCAAGATAAGTACGGAAACCCTTCAAGTATGCACTCTTCCGGCCGGGACGCCCGGCATGCGGTTGAGCGGGCGCGTGAACAGACGGCCCTGGCCCTGGGTGCGGAGCCGGATGAAATTTTTTTTACCTCGGGAGGGACAGAGGCCAATAATATTGCCATCAAGGGAACGGCCAAGAGAACGGCGCGGGCACGAAAGAAAAAGGGGCACCTGGTTACCTCTTCTGTTGAACACCATGCCGTTCTCAATGTCTGCAAAGAACTTGCGGACGAGGGTTTCCAGGTAACATTTCTACCGGTAGACCGTTACGGCCTGGTTAGCGTGGAGTCGGTCAAGCGGGCTCTGACACCGGAAACATTTTTAATCTCGATCATGACCGCGAATAACGAGGTCGGCACTATTGAGCCGGTGGCTGAGATCGGGGCGCTGGCCCGGGAGCGGGGGATCTTATTTCATACTGACGCCGTTCAGGCAGTGGGCCAGCTGCCGATCGATCTGCGTGATTTGAAAGTTGACCTTCTCTCTCTTTCTGCGCACAAGTTTAACGGGCCCAAGGGGGTAGGCGCCCTTTACGTGCGCCGGGGGACTCCCGTGGAGCCGCTTTACGGCGGCGGTGGGCAGGAGCGGGGGTTGCGGCCGGGCACTGAAAATGTGGCTGGGATCATCGGGTTGGCCCGGGCTCTAGGGTTGGCCGTGGAGGAACTTCCCGAAAAAACCAGGTGGCTGCAGGCGTTGCGCGATCGGCTTATCGAGGGGCTCCTGGGGATGGGTGATGTTGTGCTTAACGGGCACCCTTCCTCCCGCCTGCCGGGTAATGTCAATGTTAGTTTCAACTATATTGAGGGTGAAGCGTTGCTTCTGGGGCTTGATCTGGAGGGGATTGCCGCCTCCAGCGGTTCAGCCTGCACCTCGGGTTCACCGGAGCCCTCTCATGTCCTGCTGGCCATGGGTTTGGACCACCAGATCGCCCGCGGTTCTCTCCGCCTTACTTTGGGACGGGGGAACAGTGACGCCGACGTGGACTATCTTTTCACCGTGCTCTCGCCGCTTGTTAAGAGACTGCGGAAAATGTCGGCCCTTTATCCCGGGCAAGGTTAAACAAGGAGGCCCTGTTATGTACAATGATAAAGTAATTGACCATTTTACCAACCCGCGCAATGTTGGAGAGATGCCAGACGCCGATATTGTCGGCGAGTCGGGAAGCTTTAAATGTGGTGATACCATGAAGATCTATCTAAAAATCGAAGATGATAAGATCGCCGACATTAAGTTTCAGACTTTCGGCTGCGGTGCTGCCATTGCCAGCAGCAGTATGCTAACCGAGATGGTCAAGGGGAAAACTTTAGCCGAAGCGCAGCAGGTGACGAATGACGATGTCGCTGCCGAACTTGGCGGGCTGCCTCCGCTGAAGATGCACTGCTCTAACCTGGCTGCCGATGCCCTGCAGGATGCGCTGAAGCGGTACCGGGAAAAGAAAAAGTCCGTCCACCCTTGAGCGCCGCCGCCAGCGGCGCATAAATCTTCTTCCCCGGCATATATTTTAATATTTCATATCCGGCGGAGGAGATCTGGTTGCATCAAAAAGGCAGCAGAAGGACACGGGGCCGGACGAATGCGATCCGCCGGATGAACCGGTTAAAGCAAATAAGCCAGCCGGGCAAGGTCAAGTCGCGACAGAGACAAAAAAGACTGGATAAAAAGCAGCGGCGTCAAATAACCCTGGCCGCCGCCGGGGTAATACTGGTATTGCTGGTTTCTTTTTCAATCTTTTTGCACCGGCTTTCTTTGAAGCTCTCCCTGCCGCTGGATGAACCGTCCCCTGGTGGGCAGGTTGAAGAGGCGGGTGAAAGCATCCCTGTCCGTTTTTTAGAGCGGCTCCTCGGTCAAGAGATTCCCGGAATGGAGCTGCCTGCGGCAGACGGACGCGCCCGGATTCAGGCCTTGCTTTGTACAGTGCTCTACACCCTTACGGGGATCGATCTCGGCAATCCCTGCTCTATCCTTGATCTGGAGCTGGGGGTGGGGATGCGGGTTTCCTTACCGGCCGTAACCCCGTCTTCTTCAACCGGATCCGGTCACGGCACTTTGCCGGAATCAGATTCAGAAAAGGCGAATTCAGAATCAGAGCTTCAGGGGGGGTCTTGTTTTACCTTTCCTGTATTCGGATATGATGAAGCGAAGATCCTGCTTTACCATACCCATGCCTCCGAATCTTTTACCTCCGATGTCGCTTCGGAATCGGTACCCACCGTTGTTACGGTTGGAGAGGAGCTGGCCCGGATACTGGAAGAAAGCTACGGCTTGCCGGTGCTTCACCACCGTGGGGTCTACGATCTGCCGCGTCGTTATGCCTATGGAAAGGCCCGCCCGGTCATCGAAAAAATAATTGCGGAAAATCCCGGAATTGAGCTGGTTATCGATCTGCACCGGGATGGAGTGGTTCGTTCTAAAACTACTGCGACCATGGAGGAGCGGGAACTGGCCAAAATCCTTCTGGTTCACGGTCGCCGTAACCCGGAATCGAAGAAAAATCTTGAATTTTCCCTCTGCGTGCAGCGTGAGCTGGAGGCGGTGGCGCCCCCTCTTTCCCGCGGCCTCCTGCAACAGGATTTTATCTATAACCAGGATCTGCACCCCTATGCCATTTTGATCGAGGTGGGCGGTCACGAAAATAGCCTCGAGGAGGCGGAGCGCACTATTCCCTACCTGGCCGAAGCTATCGCCCGCTCCTACTGTATCTTTTTCCTCCGGGATTGAATATTCCGAACCCTTTTCGTAAATGTTAATAGGAGCAACTGTTTGCAGGGGGGAAACTGCCGATGCGCGAACTTGGCGTTTGGCTGGGATTAGTGCTCTCTGTCCTGGTGCTGCTCTACGGTGGTTTAAATCTGGTCGAACGGAGTATCGGTGAGATAATGGGAGCTGCACGCCGGCATGAGGCTTTTTTGATCTGCGGTGATTTAAGAGAAGGCGTGGGGGTTACCTTCGCCGGCCGGACGGTGCGCCTTCATGTTAGTGAAATCTGCGTTTCTCTTAAACAATGGTTAATAGAGATTAATCAATTACTCCGGGGCATTTTTATGCGGTAAAATCCTTGACAAAACTCCAGCCGGATGGTATTTTGTTAGAGGGAAGTTAGCACTCAGCATCTAAGAGTGCTAAGGTCACGGAGGGGATATCCGGTGGAACTCAACGAGAGGAAAAAACGGATTTTACATGCTGTTGTGGCCAACCATATAAAGACGGCCGACCCGGTCGGCTCGCGGACCGTGGCCCGGTCTTATCGCATCGGGCTCAGCTCGGCTACGATTCGCAATGAGATGGCCGATCTTGAAGAGATGGGTTACCTAAAGCAGCCGCACACCTCTGCCGGGAGAATTCCTTCTCAGAAGGGTTACCGCTACTACGTGGATCACCTGATGAGCGCTAACCGGCTCACCGATGAGGAAAGGCTTTCCATCAGCCGCTCTCTCGGCCTGGATAAGATGCGTGAAATCGAGCAGATTATCGCCAATGCTGTGAAGGTTTTATCGTCGGTGACCAACCAGACCTCTTTGATTATGGGACCGCAGTTCAAGAAGAGCACTTTTCAGCAGATGCGGATTCTCCCTCTCGATGAGAAAAGAGGGCTGGTGGTGCTGATAACCGACAGCGGTTTTATCAAGAATAAGGTGATCGAGCTGAACCAGAGCCTTTCTCCGGCCGAGCTGCACCAGGTAGTCTCTTACCTGAACCAGAAGCTTTATGGTCTGACCATCGACCAGGTCACCACTTCGCTGATCAATGAGCTGAAACGTGATCTTTTCAGGCGCCTTGAAATTTTGGAGCAGGCTTTTATTCTACTGGAGGAAAGCCTTCGGGAAGAGCAGCAGGCCCGTGTATTTTTAGGAGGCACCACCAATATTCTAAATCAGCCCGAGTTTAAAAGTGTCGAGAAAGTTCACCAGATGCTCTCCCTCTTCGAACAGGAATCTCTGTTATTTGAAATTTTGGAAAAAAATCTATCCGAAGAGGGGATCGTCGTCAAAATCGGAACAGAGAATGAGCACGAAGATATTCAGGAGTGCACCCTGATCACAGCGACTTATAAAATAAACCAACGTATTCTAGGCACAGTGGGAGTAATCGGGCCGACCAGGATGGATTACCAGTGGGTCATTGCTGTTTTGCGTTGCCTGGTAGATCAGTTGAACCGCACGTTAAGTTCAGATCTGCAAACATAAGATTCATCACTAAACAAGCAGGGAGTTATCTGTATGGAAAAAGAGAAAAAAGAAAAATTAGATTCAGAAGAGGTTGTCGGGGCCGCTACGGAGAATAAGGAAGAATCACCCTGCCCGGAAGAGGCATCGCCCGGGGAGGGGGAAGCCGTTCCCGGGGAGAGCCCGGACCAGGTTGAAGAAGAGGACTGGACCCGCCAGAGAGAAGAGCTGATCAACCTGGTGCAGCGCAAGCAGGCCGATCTGGATAATTTTCGCCGGATCAGCCGGATGAAAGAAGAGGAGATCAGGAGTTACGGTCTCGCTGAATTTTTAACGAAGCTGCTTCCGGTCTTAGATAATATGGAACGAGCCCTGGCTACCGCCCGCGAAGATGGGAGCGTCCCCGAATCGCATATCAGGGGTCTTACAATGATCCAGAAACAGTTGTTGCAACTGCTCGAACAAGAAGGAGTTGTTCCGATTGAGGCCTTAGGGGAGATGTTTGACCCTCGTTTTCACGAGGCGGTTGTGCAGTGCGCAGAAGGTCAGGGAGAACCGGGCAGCGTAGTCGAAGAGCTTCAGAAGGGCTATCTTTATAAAGATCGGGTTTTGCGCCATGCTAAAGTTAAAGTAATGCAAGTCTGATCTAAATATATAAGATAAAATCTTGATGTTATTAAAGGAAAAGGAGGTTTTCAAGGATGGGCAAAGTAGTAGGCATTGATTTAGGCACGACAAATTCGGCGATCGCGGCAATGATTGGCGGCGAACCTGAAATTATACCAAACGCCGAGGGCAGCCGTCTTACCTCCTCGGTAGTTGCTTTTAGCAAAGACGGCCAGCGCCTGGTGGGGCAGGTGGCCAAAAGGCAGGCTATCACCAACCCGGAGAGGACAATTCTCTCGATCAAGCGAGAAATGGGGACGAATCACCGGGTTGAGATCGATGATAAAAAGTTTACTCCCCAGGAGATCGCAGCGATGATCCTGCAGAAGCTAAAGACCGATGCGGAAAATTATCTCGGAGAAAGTGTTACCCAGGCGGTGATTACAGTACCGGCTTATTTTAGCGACAGCCAGCGGCAGGCGACGAAGGATGCCGGGACTATCGCCGGGCTGGAGGTGTTGCGGATTATCAACGAACCTACCGCGGCGGCGCTTGCTTACGGCCTTGACAAAAAAGGGGAGCAGAAGGTCCTTGTTTTCGACCTGGGGGGGGGTACCTTTGATGTTTCCCTGCTTGAACTTGGTGACAACGTGATCGAGGTGCTGGCCACCAGCGGGAATAACCGCCTCGGAGGCGATGACTTTGACGAGAGAATTATAAATTACGTGGCCGATGAATTTAAGAAAGAGCAGGGTATCGATCTGCGCCAGGATCGCATGGCTTTGCAGCGCCTTAAAGAGGCGGCGGAGAAAGCAAAGGTGGAGCTCTCTTCGGTCACCTCCACGGATATCAATCTCCCCTTTATCACGGCGACAGAGGCGGGGCCGAAGCATCTCGAGATGACTCTGACCCGGGCCAAGTTCGAGGAGCTTACCGCCGACCTGGTGGAGAAGACTATGGGGCCGACCCGCCAGGCGCTCTCCGACGCCGGCCTGAAGCCGGAGCAGATTGACAATATTATTCTTGTGGGCGGCTCGACGCGGATCCCCGCGGTCCAGGAAGCAATCCGGCGCCTTTTGGGCAAAGAGCCTCATAAAGGGGTTAACCCCGACGAGGTAGTTGCTTTAGGTGCTGCCTACCAGGCAGCGGTGCTTGCCGGCGAAGCCAAAGATATTCTCTTGCTCGATGTAACCCCGCTCTCTTTGGGCATCGAGACGTTAGGCAATGTCTTCACTAAGATTATCGAGCGTAATACTACTATCCCGACGACAAAGAAACAGATCTTTTCTACCGCTGCCGACAACCAGACTAGCGTGGAGATCCACGTGTTGCAGGGTGAGCGAGCGCGGGCTTCGGACAATAAAACACTGGGCCGCTTTATGCTGGATGGGATCCCTCCGGCGCCGCGTGGCGTGCCCCAGATTGAGGTTAGTTTCGATATAGACGCCAACGGGATCGTTAATGTCTCGGCGAAGGATCTGGCTACCGGCAAAGAGCAGCATATTACGATCACCTCCTCCAGCGGGTTGGGTAAAGAGCAGATTGAAAAGATGGTTCACGATGCGGAAGCCTATGCCGAAGAGGACCGTAAATGGCAGGAGCTGGTTGAAGCGCGCAATAAGGCTGATGCCCTCGCTTACCAGGCCGAAAAATCGCTGAAAGATCTGGGTGACAAAGTCGAGCCGGCTAAAGCCGAAGAGGTGCGCAAAGCGGTGGAGGAGCTGCAGGAGGCGGCCAAGGGTGAGGAGCTTGAAAAGATCAACCAGGCTACCGAGAAGCTGAACGGCTATCTCCATGAGCTCTCGGCAAAACTTTACGAGCAGGCCCGGGCGCAGCAGGAGGGAGATGCTGCCAGCGGCGGGGACCCGGGAACGGCGGGTGAAGGCGGCACCGCGGACCAGGATGAAAATGTGGTCGATGCTGATTTTGACGTTAAAGACGATTCTACCGATCAATAGCCCGCCTGGGGGATGAGCAATTAAATGGCTAATAACAAAAGGGATTACTACGAAGTACTCGGCATCGAGCGGACCGCTTCGTCCGAGGAGATTAAAAAGGCCTACCGTAAGCTAGCGCGTGAATATCATCCGGATTTTAACAAGGATGATCCCCATGCGGAAGAGAAGTTCAAGGAGATCAACGAGGCTTACGAAGTGCTCTCTGATCCCCAGAAGCGGGAGCGTTACGATTACCTTGGCCACAAGGCTGATTACGGCGGTGCCGGGGCTGACGACGGTTTTTCCGGTTTTGGTGCTTTTGAAAGCATATTTGAAGATTTTTTTGGCGGCTTGGGCGGCTTTGGACGGCGCCGTCCATCCGGGCCGGAGCGGGGAGAAGATCTGCGTTATGACCTGGAGATTACCCTGGAAGATGCCTTTCACGGTGGAACAAAGGAGATTCGGGTGCCCCGTTCGGAAACCTGCCCCGAATGCCACGGCAGCGGGGCCCGCCCCGGCACCAGGCCCGAGACCTGCGCCGCCTGCGGCGGTAGCGGGCAGCAGCAGATTACTCACGATACTCCTTTTGGCCGGATGGTCAATGTGCAGACCTGTCTCCACTGCTCCGGGAAAGGCACTGTAGTGAAGGAGCCCTGCCCGGCCTGCCGCGGCCAGGGCCGGGTCATCCGCGAGCGGGCCTTCGAAGTGAAAATACCGCCCGGCATTGCTCATGGTACCCGTCTGCGGATCCAGGGCGGCGGGGAAGCAGGGCTGCGCGGGGGGCCTCCGGGGGATCTTTTTGTAGTCGTGGCCATACGTCCGCATAAGCTATTTCGTCGCGAGAAAGATGACCTCATCTACGAGCTCCCCCTGCAGATGGCCCTGGCCGCTCTCGGCACTGAAGTAGAGGTGCCGACCCTGGATGGGAAGGCCGTGATGAAGATCCCGGAGGGGACGCAGCCCGGCACGGTTTTTCGTCTCCGCGGAAAAGGAATGCCGCGTCTCTACGGCCGGGGGAAAGGGGACCTGCGGGTAAAGGTAAATGTGGTTATCCCGAAACGGCTTACGGCGAGAGAAAAAGAGCTCTTAACGGAGCTGGCTCAACTTAATGCCGCAAATGAAAAGGAGAAGGGCTTCATTGGTCGGATGAAAGATGCTTTCGGAGGGCACTAAGCTCTGTAAGGAGAATAGATGCGCTATTTTTTTAAAGAAGGAGCGGCCCTGGCAGCCGGCCGGGTAATTGAGCTCGACCCGGCCGATCTGAATCATGCTTACCGCGTGCTCCGCCTGCGCAAGGGAAGCACGGTAGTGATCGCTAACGGCCGGGACGCCGCTTTCCAGGGGACAGTGGAGGAGATCGGACCCGGGCGGGGGCTGGTCCGGCTGAACGGGCCGCCGCTGCCGACAGCTGAATCGCCGCGGCAGATTATCCTTCTGCAGGGGCTGGCCAAGGGCGAGAAGATGGACCAGATTATTCGCCAGGCGGTGGAGCTGGGGGTGCAGCAGATTATCCCTGTGGTTACCGAACGCAGTATCGCCCGTTTCAGCGAATCGCGGGAAGCGGGACGCTTGCAGCGCTGGCGTAATCTTGTCCGGGCGGCGGCGAAGCAGTGCCGCCGGGCCGCTCTTCCTGATCTGTCTTCGGTCCATGATTTTAACCGTGTGCTCGACCTACTGTCGGGGCGGATGACGGTGGTTCCCTGGGAAGGAGAAAAAAAATTTGGATTGGATCGATTGTTAAAGCAGCCTCTGGGGGAGAGGGAGGCTGTTTTTCTTTTTATCGGTCCAGAGGGAGGTTTTAGCCCGCAGGAGATCGCTGCCCTTACCGCTGCCGGTGCGCGCACGGTCCACCTGGGACCACGTATCTTGCGCACCGAGACAGCTGCTGCGGTGACCATCGCTTTAATTCAGGCAGCCTGGGGGGATCTGGGGGTGAGCTCAGGATGAAAAAGAAGAGGGTTGCTTTTTACACTCTGGGGTGCAAAGTTAATTTTTGCGAGACCGAGGCCCTGCAATCCCTTTTTGAAAAAGAAGGCTACCTCGTGACCGATTTTAATAAGCCAGCCGATATTTATGTAATCAACACCTGCACTGTAACCGGGTTAAGCGATCATAAATCACGCAAAGCCATTCGCCGGGCGCGGCGCCGCTCTCCGGAGGCGATCATCGTGGCTACCGGGTGCTATGCCCAGGGGTTTCCGGATGAGATCAGGGAGCTGGGGCAGGTAGACCTGATCATCGGCACCCACGGTCGGGAGAGACTGCCCCAGCTCGTCGCCTCGCTTGAGAAGGGCCGGCCCCGCGAGCTGGTCAGCCCTTACGGTTCGCACGATTCTTTTGAGCTGCTCCCGGCGGCGCGTCGCCGGGGCCGGACGCGGGGGTTCTTAAAAATACAGGAGGGTTGTACCCAGGGCTGTGCCTACTGCATTATCCCCACAGTCCGGGGACCGTTGCGCAGTCTCCCTCCGGATGAGGCCCTGGCCCGGGCCCGGGCCATGGTCAAGAGCGGTTACCGGGAAATTGTCCTGACGGGAATCCATCTTGGTCTTTACGGGGCCGACCTGGAGCAGGTCAGCCTGGGAGCTCTTTTAGATGAACTTGAAAAAATTCCGGACCTGGTGCGGATCCGGCTGAGCTCGATTGAGCCGTCCGATATTACCAGGGAGCTGGTTGAGAGGATCGTCTCGTCGGAGAAGATCTGCCCGCACCTGCATATTCCTTTACAGAGCGGGGACAAGGAGATCTTAAGCCGGATGAACCGTCCCTACACTCCGGAAGAATATCTCTACCTGGTCAGGTGGCTGCGGGAGCTGAGAGATGATCTTGCGGTCAGCGCTGATGTTATGGTCGGATTTCCCGGGGAAACCGAAGAGCATCACCGGCGCAGCCTTGCGTTTGTCCGGGGGGTGCGCTTCAGCCGTCTTCATGTTTTTACCTATTCGCCCCGTCCCGGTACCGCCGCCGCCGAATTTCCCGGCCAGGTTGAGCGGGCGGTTAAAGAGAGGCGCAGCCGCGAGATGATCTCTTTGGGCCATGAGATGGCTGCTTTATTTCGCCGTAGATTTATCGCCACTACCCAGGAGGTTCTCATTGAAAAGGTTAGCTCCCATGCCTACGGAGAGGGCTTCACCCCGCATTACCTGCGAACCAGGGTGGCCCTTGACGGCAGGGGGCGTAGTTGGCCGGGAAAGCTGATCCCGGTTCGTTTGGAAAAAATAGAGGGGCCATATCTATGGGGGCAACCCCTCCGGCAGGCATAAACAGCTTTACGGTGCATAGAAATATGGTATCAGTCCCTTAAGGGAAGGGAGTGCTTTTCGATGCACCGTTTTCTTGTCATTGAGGCCAGGCGCTTGTTGCCCCTTTTGTTCCTGCTGGTCCTCCTGGTCAGCCTCTCGATCTATGATAATTTCTTTCGCGAATTTCCGGTGGTAGCTCCTGATAAAGAGCTAAAAAACACGGTTGCTTTTGTCACCGCCGATCGCGGTGAGCTTAGTGCCCCTGTTTCGTTCGAGGTGATCGCCTCGATGGAAGCCTGGGCCCGGCTCCAGCAGGAAAATAGCGCTCTGCCCGATTACCCCTTTAACCCGGCCTACGAGTATGCTATTAGCGCGACGAATGGTGAGGTTCAAAGTGTCCAGGTTTATCCACAGGAAGACGGCACTGTCCAGGTACAGGTCAGGGTAACCGAGGAGCCATACAGTTATCACCTGGTTACCGTAGAGCGGGAGAAGGTCGGCGAGCAGACCCACTGGCTCTTTCTCGGCGAGAAGGAGCAGATCATGCATGAGATTATCTTGCCGGATGAAGAAACAGGGGAGACTCAAAACAGGGAAAGCGAGCCGGATGGGGAGCCCACAGCCGATTAGCCGTGGTCAAGAGAGCCCACCCGCCGCTACAGTTCTTTTTCGATATAGGCGGCCAGATCTTTTAGCGTACCCTGGACCACAGCTGGTAAAGGCTCTTGGCCGCAGTTAATGACCTCTCCTTCGACCAGGAATACACCCAGGCCTACTTTTGCGGCGCAGAGATCTTCTTGAACATTATTTCCAGCCATGAGGCAGCGTTCCGGGGGGAGGTCGATCTTGCGGGCGATTTCGAGATAATATTCAAGGTGGGGTTTGCAGAAGTGCATGTTTTCGAGGGTGGTGATCAGGTCGAAACAGGCGGGGTCGAGCCCTCCCCACGCGAGGCGCTCGATTATCGCGCTGCGAGGAAAGATCGGCTGTGTGGCCAGGACCATTTTTAGGCCCCGCCGCTGTGCCGCCCCCAGTACGGCGGCGGCATGAGGGCGGGGACGGCTCCAGGAGCGCAGGCGGGGAAATTCATCCCGGTAGAACTTCTCGATTAGCGGGTCAATTGCCGCCCGATCTACTCCCAGGCGGCGGCAAAAGTCGTTGTAGAAAACGGTTTCGTTGGTCAAAGCAGGCTCGTTATTCTTAATCGTAGCCTGGGTGGCCGCCAGCAAGTCGCGGGCCAATTTTTCCGGCTGAAAATGCTTGGCGAAGTACTTTGCCAGCGTTTCGATGTAGGCCGGGATGAATTTTTTCAGATCGATCTGCAACAGGGTTCCGTCGAGGTCGATCAGAAGGGCATCGTAGCGGCGCTGGTTCATGGCTATTCTTCTTCCTCGTATTCATCACCCAGCGCTTCACCGAATTGCTGCATCAAGGTGGGATCCATCAGCTCTGCGGTGGCCTCGCCAATAATCTTTTGGATATCTTCGATCAGCCTGCTAAAACGAAATTCTGCATCCAGAAAGCGCTTCACAGTTAAATTTAGATTAAGTACTTCGAAAAGCTTCTCTAATTTTTCGATCTGCTCCGGGGCCACCTCCAATCCAGACAGTTTTTGCTTCTCCAGGCGAAACTGCTCTTTACGAAAATCAAGAAGCATCTCGCAGGCGGCGCTATCGTTTGCCAGCAGCTTCTGAGCTTCGCTGTATCCTTTAAATTCGGGGGATTCCTTAAGCGCCTTAGCCAGGATATGAGCGGCATCGTAAGGGTTCACCGGGTTTACACCTCTTTCCATTTTCTATTTAATAGCTAATGCATTTTCATGGAGCAGGGCAGCTAGTTGCTCGACGGTCCGGTCAATATTATCGCTCTCAATCACTGCGGTGAAAGGGCGGCGTTCCGGGCGGGCATCGTTATAGAGACGGTCATAATAATCGCGGCAAAGCGACCTGGCGACCGCCTCGTAGTGTCCGGCGGCAAGGTCCGCGAGCAGTTGCTCTACTCTAGCGTTGCCCAGACGGCTGTGCAGGGAGATAATCGCCTCCCTAATCTGGGCCAACTCTGCTTCGGTCGGTAAGGGCGGAAGATATTGTTTAACGATTCGGTCTACTCTCTGCTCCAGCGGGGCGGTCAATAGAAAATGGTCGCCTTTATCCATAGCTGTAAATAAAAAATTGGGCAGGTGAATTTTTCCAATGCGCCGCCCTTCGCCCTCGATCACGATATAGGGCGACCCGTTAAAGAGGTCGAGCTGCTGGAGCAGCAGCGCTTCAAAATTTTTCTGCGACCGCTGTTCGCCAAGACCGATTGCTCCAAAAACCGAGCCGCGGTGACGGGCCAGCTCCTCCAGGTCGATCGCCGGGTAACCGCGGTGCATCAGCTCCCTGATCACGGCAGTTTTTCCGGAGCCGGTTAAACCGTGCAAGACAGCAAATTTGCTCTGCAGGGAGTAGTTTTGCAGCCGGTGATAGACCAGGCGGCGGTAGGCGCGATAACCTCCGAGCAGGCGAAAGGCGGTCACCCCGGCAAGGCTAAGGATAATTTGCAGGCTCCGGCTGCGCAATCCGCCTCGCCAGCAGTAAAGCACCGGTTTCTTATCGCCGGAGGCGGTGATGACCGCATCAACCAGGGCCGGTAATTTTGGTGCTGCCAGGGCCAGGGCAATTCGGCGGGCTGTTACTTCTCCTTCATGGTGATAAATCAGCCCGAGCTCTTCGCGTTCGGCGTTATCAAACAGGGGGATATTAACTGCACCGGGGATTGAAGCCCCGGTGAACTCTTTCGGGGAGCGGACATCGATAAAGACGATATCATTTCGATGGATCACTTCTTCTACAGTAACGGCCTGCTCCATCCAGGTACTACCCCTTTCCCTGGCTTAAACCTGAGTTTATTATAGCTTAGTTTAGTAAAGCCGCGCAAGGCAGCGCGCGGTGGTGAAATATTTCTCTTCAGGAAAAAGGTAAAAACAATGTAGATACCGAACCTATAGCTTAAAGCCATCATCGAGTAGCTGAGGCTGGCTTTTCATAAAGATTACACTGTGCTATAATGGCTCCGGATTTTCGATCAAATGGCAGGAGGTAAAGCATGGCTGTCGATTGTCCATTTTGCCGTATCATTAGCAAAGAGATTGCAGCGGAGATAGTATACGAAGATGAGGAGATTGTTTCGTTTAAGGATGTTAATCCGATGGCTCCGGTGCATCTGCTGATTGTCCCGCGCAGACATATTTCCTCCCTGGCAGACCTGAAAGCAGAGGATACTATGCTGATGGGGCGTCTCCTCAGCGTCGCCAATGACTTAGCCCGGGCTTTTAATCTGGATAAAACCGGTTACCGGGTAGTCATTAACTGTGGCCAAGAAGGCGGACAGCTGGTTTATCACCTGCATTTGCACCTCCTGGGAGGAAAAGCGTTATCGCCTTCCATCGCCTAAGGGATGGTTAACTGTTTTAGGGCGACCTTCTTTTTCGGCGGTGGTTCGCACAGAGAGGGGGGAAAGATTATGGCCGAAGTTAAAGTTGGGAAGGACGAGTCTATTGACAGGGCCCTTAGAAGGTTTAAAAAGAAGTGTGCCCGGACAGGAGTTTTATCTGAAGCACGCCGCCGGAGACACTATGAAAAACCGAGTGTCCGCCGCAAGAAGAAATCAGAGGCGGCACGGAAACGTCGTTACCGCTAGATTTCTAAGTTCCGAATGGTCTGCTGGCCTGAAGGAAGATGCCGTCACCCCTTTCAGTGCAGTCCCATGCTGAATTAGTTAAAAACCCGGTTGGAAGTCAACCGGGTTTTTTAAAAGAGGACAGGGGGACAGGTTTTTCGTCCCACTTGATATGATAGGGATCTCTTTTTCTTATCGTGGAAGGGACAATTAGCGGTCTTCTTTTTCTTCCTGCGTATATCTTCCAGTTCTAAAAAGGGGTGTCGGCGGGGGTGCTCCCCAATCATCTTCTCTCAGCCGCCGGGTTATTTCGCGAAGGTAGCTGGAAAAGACACCCAGCGGGGCTACGATTAAGACGGCTGCTGCTACGTAGATTCCGAGATCCCATCCGCTCATCTAAAACGCCTCCTTATCTTATGCTGTACGCGGAGCTTTCTCTTTTCCGCATAGCTGTCCGATTAGAAAAGCCAGCAGGACAAACGGCGGAATTAAAAAGATGCCGTACTCCTGCCAGAGCTCCACGGAGCGGCCGCAGAAATTGATTTGCAGAACCATGGTGCCCCAATCTTCTGAAAAGTGGCCGGTCGTGCTAATCAGCAGGTAATAAAAGATCGTTCCGAAGAAACCGGTGGCCGTAGCCAGGCTGCCGCTGAGCCTGGTTTTCGGTAATTTTTTAAGGAAGACAGAGGCATAAAGGGGGATCAGGACGGTATTGATCAGGATACTGGCTTGGAATACCCAGACCCCCATGATCCGTTCAAAATAAAAGGAGAGAGCTACTGAGATCACCGCCGAGATAATTACCGCCCGCCTGGTGTAGGCCATCAGTTTTTCAGAAGAAAGATCTGGATTAAAGAGCGGACGGTAGAGATCATAGACCAGGTTTCCCGAGGAGACCAGGAAATAGGAATCTGCCGTGGACATGGCCGCTGCCAGCACTCCAGCCAAAAAAAGGCCGATTAAGCCGGGCGGTAGATAGCGCGCTACTACTGCTATAAGCGCCAGGTTGGCATGAGGCTCTCCGATTACGCCCAGGCCCACTGCCGCGACCGCGGCGAGGCCGAGCATGCAGCAGGCGAATTCATAGGCGGTCCAGATCGGGGTGCTGATCAACAGTGCGTGCCGGGCATCCCGAGGCGACCGGGAAGCAAAAATCCGCTGTAAAAATGCCGGTTCGCAAAGCACTGCCAGGGAGGTGAGGGCATAGGAGGCGATTACCCCGGCGGTAAGGTAGCCGCCTGAAGGTGAAAAGAAGTACCAGGGATCAGCGTCCAGGTAGGCGGCCAGGCCGCTGTAGATACCGTTGTAGCCGCCGAGATCTGTCCAGCAGATCAACAGGGCGATACCCAAAGAGAGAGCCATAATGGTAAACTGGAACATATCGGTAACGGCCACCGCCCACAGGCCTCCGGTATAGGTATAGGTGACCACGATCACCGCGGCAATGAGCACTCCCAGCCAGAAGGGAATTTTGAAGAGGAGGGTAAAGATAAAGCCTATTCCCATCATCTCCATGGTATTGATCGCGTAGAAGAAGGAGGAGCAGGCGGAGATAGCCTGGGCAAATTTACCGTAGTTTTTGCCGATCAGATCGATAAAGGTGTTCCCCTCCAGTTCGCGAAACCTGGGAGCCAGAAAAGCCATCAGCAGGTAGAGGCCTGTATAGGGCAGGGCGTAGGCGAAAAAGCCGGTGACTCCCTCGAAAAAGCCGATTTCGGAGGTGCCAAAAAGGGTGTCCAGTCCGTAGAAGGTAGAGACGAGGGAGCCGATTAATAACGGCATGGTCAGTCCTTTTGAAGCCAAAAAATAATCTTCAAAACTACCCTGTTTTTTTTGAAAAAAGAGACCGACCCCGATCATCGCCACCAGGTAGATCAAAATAATGGTCCAGTCCAGCCAGGTTAAAGAGATCTCGAGGGCTGGTTCCATTTTAACTGCTCCTCTCCGGGTAGCTTTTCGTTAAAAATAGTGAATCCCATTATACAATAAAAATATCGAGGCGGGTATCTCTTTTAAATTAATCTCCTTCAATCTGATAACCTTCCACTTACCTTGCAAAGTTGTATTTCATCCGGCCGGCGCATAAATTTAAATACAAATCATTTAACAAGGAGATGCCTGTATCATGCTGCAGAGAAGAAAAAAAGGGGGGAGTTTCAAAGAGATCGTTGCCGATTTTTTTGAGCTTCCCTATGAAGTTCTCCTCGACCTCCCCCGTGTTACCCTGGTGGGCAACGTGCAGCTTTACATTGAGAACCACCGCGGTGTCATCTCCTACGACGAAAATCAGGTCTGCCTCTCGGTGAACAATGGTGAGATTATCATCCGGGGGGAGCAGTTACAGATCAAGAATCTGCGTGAAGAGGAGCTCTTGCTCAACGGAGTTATCGGGGGGCTGACCTACGAAACCTAGCTGTCGTATAGGAGGAAAGGCCGGTGTTTATACTAAGATGGTGGCGGTTTTTCCAGGGGTTTGTGGTGGTCTCTTTACAGGGCCGGGGCGTCGAGAGGCTGCTTAATCTGGCCGTGGCGCGGGGGATCGGTTTTTGGGATCTGCAAAAACAGAAGAACGAGGCCCGTCTCTGCCTCAGTTTGGCCTCGTTTAAGGCACTACGCCCTCTGGTCCGGCAGACGCACTGCCGTTTGCATATTGAGCGCAAGGTAGGGCTACCTTTCATCAAGTTTCGTTTACGCCGCCGCTGGGGCCTGGTAGTAGGATTGGTTATCTTTATCGCCGCACTTTACTTGGCTACCTCTTTTGTTTGGTATATCCGGGTTAGCGGGACCGAACGCCTGGAAAAGGAAGAGGTTTTAGCCCTGGTGGAGCAGCTCGGTGTTCGTCCCGGAATCTGGAAAAAGAAGCTGAATCTTTCCGAATTGGCAGAGGAACTGCCCCGTCGCCACAGTGCCATTGCCTGGGCCGGGCTGCGTTTACGCGGCATTCTACTTGAAATTGAGATTGTCGAGCATCTCTCCGGGCCAGTTGTGGACGATCGCCCGGCCGACCTAATTGCCTCCAAGGATGGGCTGATCGAACGGATGGTAGTGATTGAAGGTAAAGCTGCGGTGAAGGTTGGTGATACTGTATCTAAAGGCGACCTGCTCATTGAAGGGGTTGTCAGCTTGGAAGAGGGCATCCTTGAGCCCGAGGAGCAGCCCCCTGTAAAGGAGGTCCGCGCCCGGGGCAAGGTAGAAGCCCGCGTCTGGTACGAGGCCAAGGAACCGCTCAAGCTAAAACAGACTACGAAGACTGTAACGGGCCGCTCCAGCAGCAGTTGTTATCTCCGCCGGCAGGGTAAAGAATGGCGGCTGTGGGGGCCTGGAGAAAATCCGTATGAGGCTGCCAGGGAAGAGAGCCAGGTTTTTAAGTGGGGATGGAGGAATCTATCCTTTCCTGTCGAAGTACATTTAGTTACATACCGTGAGATAAAGATCAGCCAAACGAAGATCCCTTACGGTAGAGCGTTGCCGCTGGCCCAGAAAAAAGCTTTGCAGAAGTTGCGGGTACAGATTCCCGGCAAAACAGACTTGGAACAGCTTTATTTCGAAGAGTATACGGAAAATGGGGTAGAATGGGTCCGGGCGGTTGCTGAAACAAGGGAGGAGATCAGCACGGTGAAGCTGCGCTGACCCTAATCTACCCGGAGGAGGTCGGAATACGGTTGGCGGAAAAGGCCGTCAGTCGCACGGTCTTGCTTGAAGACAGCGATGAAGCGCTGCAGTTATTCGGAAAGCATGATTGCTACTTCAACCTGGTCGAAGACAATTTCAATGTCCACCTGTTGCCGAGGGGCTTTGAACTGGTTATTGAAGGTCCAGAAGAAGAAGTAGAGCCGCTTTACCAGATGTTCCAGGAGCTGTTACGTAGCATCCGCCGGGGGCATCTGTTAAGCAGCCGTGAATTTGAGTATGCTCTTAAACTTACCCGCGAAGGGAAGACCAAAAACCTGCGCGAACTCTTTAGCGAACTGCTGTTGGTAACTTCTCGCGGCAAGCAGATCCGCCCGAAAACTATCGGGCAGAAACGTTATCTCGAAGCAATGCGTCATTACGATCTTGTTCTCTGTATCGGCCCGGCGGGGACAGGCAAAACCTATCTGGCCCTGGCCATGGCCATTGATGCTCTTAAAAAAAAGCAGGTCCAGCGCCTGATCCTGGCCCGTCCGGCCGTCGAAGCGGGAGAACACCTCGGTTTTCTGCCGGGTGATTTTCAAGAAAAAGTCGATCCGTATTTAAGGCCGGTTTATGACGGTCTCTATGATCTCCTCGGGGTGGAGCTCTTTCAAAAATACCGGGACAGAGGTATAATCGAGGTAGCGCCCCTGGCCTATATGCGGGGGCGTACTCTCGATGACTCGTTCGTCATTCTCGACGAGGGGCAGAATGCTACTTCTGAGCAGATGAAAATGTTTCTCACCCGTCTCGGGTTCGGTTCCCAGGCGGTGGTGACCGGAGATATTACGCAGATCGATCTTCCCCGCGAGCGCGAATCAGGCCTCACTGAAGCCCTACGGATACTGGACGGAGTGGAGGGGATCGCCCAGGTCTACCTGACTGAAAAAGATGTGGTCAGGCACCCTCTGGTGCAGAATATTATCAAGGCCTATGAGACATACGAGTCCGGCCGGGAGAACGATCTATGACTGCGATTCCAAAGATAAAAGAACTTATTGAGGGTTATTCCCCACAGCGCTGGGATCAACGTACCCAGAGGCTAATGCTGGCGGCGGTTGTCTTTGCCGTGATCTACCTGGTCTTGATTTTTGTTTGTATCCCGGGCCGGGTTAACGTCGAGCTGGGCCGGCCCAGCCCGAAGACAATCTATGCGCCCCGCGAGGCCATAGACGAATATACTACGGAGCAGTTGCGCCAGGCGGCTGCGGAGACAGTGCCGGAGGTATTTGATTACAATCCTGAGGTTGAAAAAGAGGCCCTGGCCGCTGTTGAAGATTTTTTTACCCGGGTAGCAGAGATTCGCGATGATCAGGACAGATCTTTCGATGAAAAAACCAGGGCTTTTCAGGCTCTACTCAACGATGAACTCCCTGCTTCAACGGTTAAAGCGCTTCACACTGAAAAAGTGATTATTCTGGATCTAGAAAAACGGCTCAAGGCTGCCCTGACTGAAGTGTTTGAGCAGGGGGTTAAGTTAAATGGTGTGGAGACGGCGCAGCGCCAGATTAACCGCGAGATTGCTCTCTTTCCATTTAATGCCGAGCTGAAGCAGATAGCAGAAAAGCTGGCCGGGCCGTTGATTAAACCGAATATGATTGCCAACTACGAGGCTACGGCCCGCAACCGCGAAGCGGCCCGCCAGGCTGTTGATCCGGTAATCCTGCAGCGCGATACCCTGATCGTCAGCGAAGGGGAGCTGGTTACCGAGAAACAGGTGGCCCAGCTTGAAAGCCTCGGCTTGCTTGAGGGGAAACAGGCCGATTACACCGGAATCATCGGATTGTTTCTACTCTTGTTAATACTTTTTGTTCTAGTAGGTATCTACCTGGCTAAATATGTCAAGAATGTTTATGACAGCCCCAAGATGTTATTACTGCTAGGCCTGGTGGTAATTATTACTCTCCTGGTAACTGTTTTGGCCTCTTATTTCTCAGCTTACTGGATTCCCGCAGCTACAGGGGTAATCCTGGTTACCGTCATGTTCGGTTACCGCCTGGCCGTTTTGATGAATCTTGTTTTTGCCCTACTGGTGGGTTTTGTTACCGGTGGTGAGTTCAGCTACCTGATGATCGCCATAACCGGAGGACTGGCGGCGATTTACGCTGTTTCCCGGGTTAGCCAGCGCGGAGATCTGGCCAAGGCGGGGCTTTACGCGGCCGGGACGAACGCGGTGACGATCATGGCCCTGTTTCTTTTTTTAGGTAATCTCAGCCTGGAAAGTGGGGTTATCAAAGAGCTGGGGTATGCTCTAATCGCCGGTATTGGCAGCGGCCTGTTATCCTCTATTATTGCTATCGGGATGCTCCCGTACCTGGAAAGTGCTTTTGGCTTAACCACGTCGATTACCCTGCTGGAGCTTTCCAGTCCCAATCATCCCCTGCTGCGCCAGCTTCAGACCACTGCACCAGGTACTTACTACCACAGTATGATCGTCTGTAATCTGGCCGAAGCCGCTGCTGAAGCGGTGAACGCCGATCCGCTGCTGACCAGGGTCGGTGCCTATTATCACGATATCGGCAAGCTGAAGCGGCCTTACTTTTTTACCGAGAACCAGCTTTCGGGGCAAAATCCGCACGATAAGATCTCTCCGAACTTAAGTGCAATGATCATTCGCCTTCATGTTAAGGACGGGGTAGAGCTGGCCCGTAAGTACCGCCTGCCCAAGGTGATTGAAGATATTATCCGGCAGCATCACGGGACCGGTCTGATTGCATATTTTTACCAGGAAGCGCTGGACAGCAGCGACCAGGAGCAGGTTTCTACCGATAAATTTAGTTACGAGGGGCCGCTGCCCCAGACCAAGGAGGCGGCTATTATCATGCTTGCCGATGCCGTGGAAGCCGGGGCGCGCTCTCTTTCCCAGCCGGTCGGCCGGGTTGAAAATTTAACCCGGCGGATCATTAAGGAGAAGCTAAACAACGGCCAGATGGATGAATGTGATTTAACTCTAAAAGAGCTGGATCAGATCGGGGATACATTCGTTAAGATCATGGCGGGAATTTATCATACCCGCGTTGAATATCCAGAAAAAGATCTCCGGGCTGAGATCGAAAGGAGTTCTCTCCGGTGAATATTTTTGTAAATCAGCTTAATGCTGCAGGCGAGCCCCTTCCGAAGGGGTTGCGCAAAAGGCTGACTGCGGCGGCGCGGCTGCTGCTCAATGAATTTCACTTTCAAAATGGCGAGGTAGCCATTATCCTGGCCGGTGACAGTTTTCTGCAGCAGCTGAATAGTCAGTACCGCGGTCTCGATAGCCCGACCGATGTCCTTACTTTCAGCATGCTTGAACCGGCTGACTGGGAAAAGGCTGCGGCGGGAGAAAATGAGGGCAATGAGGGCGTTATAGTTGGCGATATCTATATCTCGCTGGATCGGGCGCGCGAACAGGCACTCACCGCGGGGCATTCTTTCGAGCGGGAGCTGCTCATCCTGGCCATCCATGGTCTGCTGCACCTGTTCGGTTATGACCACGAAAGTACTGCTGCTGCGGAGGCCATGGAGCGGAGGGAGGTTGATATTCTCAACCGGGTGGAAAGAATATCCGGGTGAGAAGAAGAGATGGAGCGATTAATCCGTAGTTTCCGTAATGCTTTTGCCGGTTTATCTTATTGCTTTGCCACGCAGCGGAATATGGCCATTCACCTGGCTGCCGGCGCGGTGGTCCTGGTCCTGGCTTTTCTACTTCACCTGGAGAGAGGGGAACTCTTTTTGGTCATGACGGCTGTTTTTGCCGTCCTAATTGCCGAAACGATCAATACGGCCATAGAGAAAACCGTGGATCTGGTCACGCAGGAGCGGCATAAGCTGGCTCATATTGCCAAAGATGTGGCTGCCGGGGCGGTTTTATTGACCGCTTTTTACGCCATCCTGGTTGGGATACTCGTATTTGGCCCACGTCTCTGGGAAGCACTGCTAAAATTAAGCTACTTTTAACATTCTTCACAATTTCATAATAGGGTTTCCCAGGGTGTGCCTATAATAAGGTTAGTAATAAAGCGTAAATGGGGGATTGTCTCTTCGGTGAAGGTTACGAATCATGATCAGTTTAAAAATTACCTGGTGTGGCTTGTTTTAATCCTGATGCTACTTAATACAGCCTTGATGGGGGGGCTTTACTACAGTTTTCGCGCTTCCTTTCCTACTGCTGCGGCCAAGCACCGCTCAAAACAAGAGGTGGCGCGCGATCTGGCAGATTACAATCGCCGTTTGGCTGAAGAGCTCGGGGTTCTGGAGCGAAATGCGGTTAAAGAGGCCCTGGCTGGTTTTAATTATGACATTGAAGTTTTCACCGGTGACGAGTTAACCAATGCAATTCTCGACCAGGGGCGCCGGGTGCAGGAGATTATCCTGCGTGAAGCCGACTTGATGCTGACAGATCAGATTATTGCCGTATTAAACTCAGACCGGCGGGTGCAGCAGTGCGAAGAACAGCTTCGCTTTTCACTCCACTTTTCTGAAGATGATCTCTTTACGATTCCCGGCGATATTTTAAGCCTTGCCACCATCGAAAAAATCAAGAAGCTTATTCCCCGCGATCGTTTTACCGAAGGGTGGCGGCTTGAAATTGAAATTGTGAATGGTGAAGCCCGCCAAACGGTCCCTTATAACCTGGAGAAGCGGCTGGAAGCGCTTAATGAAGAGCTTGACGCGACCAGGCTGAAGTTGCATGAGTTAAAGGTCGAAGCGGGCCTGGCGGAGATGACCGGAGAGGGGATTACAGTAGAGCTTTATGATGAATTTGGAGCAACTACCTCCAGCTCGATCATTCACGATGCTGATATTCGGGATGTTATTAACGAGCTCTTCAGCTCCGGGGCGAAAGGGATCTGCTTGGGCGGCCAGCGTCTTATCGTCACTTCAGCAGTACGCTGCAGCGGCTCCCTGATCAAGGTTAACGACAGGCTGATCACGGTCAATCCCGTTGTAATCGAGGCGATAGGCGATCCGGATCTTTTGATCAGCGGCCTCGATATTATCAAAAATAATATGGAGCTTAACCGGGGGATTCGTTTTAAGATTACACGTGAACCGATGCTGAAACTGCCGGCTTATACCCGGAACAGCGAATAACTATAGAGGATTGAGAAAATGCACGTGCAGAGACTTTTGGCCATGGCGGCGGCCGCTCGGACGAGGGCTTATGCGCCGTATTCCCGTTTTGCTGTCGGTGCCGCCCTGGCTACCGGCGAGAAGATGGTTTTTACCGGGTGTAATCTAGAAAACGGTTCTTTTGGGCTCACTGTCTGTGCCGAGCGGGTGGCGCTCTGGAGTGCTTGGCAGTCCGGCTACCGCCGCTTCACCCGGCTGGCAGTAGTGGCTGATTGTTCGCCGCCACCGACACCGTGCGGAGCCTGTCGCCAGGTGATCTTTGAGCTGGCCGGCGATATCGAGCTGATCATGGGTAATCTGCAAGGAGAGGTTGTCCAAAGGAGCCTGGGCGACTTGCTGCCGGAGCCGTTTACCGTTGATCAGCCGGTGCTGCCTGCAGAGGTTGTTTTCGGAGATCTGGCGGCGGATCTATGGCGGCTTCCGCTGACGCTGCAGCCAATTGGCCGGGTCCGCAGCAGTTTTCACGAACCGGCGGCGGTGCCTAAAAATTATAAAACACTTGTTTCGGAGATTCATCTGGAGCCCCACCTCGAAGAGGGGCTCTATCGTATCGAAGAGGAGCCCCGGATAATTGTTATCGGTTATCTGCACCGCGCGGTAGGTTTTACCTTGAAAGGTGAACGTTGTGGCCGGGGCGGTGAAGTTTACGGCCTTTTCGCTTCTCGCACCTCTTGCCGGCCCAACCCGATTTCGATGACCGAAGTAGAGCTGCTCGGACGCCGCGGGCCGGTCTTAACGGTACGCGGCCTCGATCTGGTCGACGGCACCCCGGTTCTCGACCTGAAAACAGTGTTCTCCCCTTAAACGGCCTGATAGCCGGCGTTTGTGTTAACAGAAGCGTTTTCTCGTTAAACCCGGCCATTATTTTGTTTACCAGAGTGGTGGGAGACGGCGCACGCGTCGCGCCTACGGTTTTGGCAGGTGAAGAAAACGCATTTCCTTAGCCCGGCCTCTTAAAAACCCGTCGCGGCGAGGCATACCTGGCCTGTGACCAGGTAAAATATAGCTAATGAAACAGGGGAGCATGGCGATAGGATATGGTAACGATTGACAGATAACGCTTCCGGAGTGCACCGTTCCGGGTTTGTGGCCCTGGTGGGCAGGCCCAACGTCGGAAAATCAACATTAACGAATGCCCTTATCGGTGAGAAGATTGCCATTGTATCACCTAAGCCGCAGACAACCCGGACAGCGATACGCGCTATTCTCACCCGTGATGAGGTGCAGGTAATCTTCATTGATACCCCCGGCTTGCACCGCCCTAAACATAAGCTTGGCCGCTCAATGGCCCGGGCGGCGCAGGCGGCGCTTCGGGAGGCCGACCTGGCCTGCTTTATTGTTGAGGCCCATTTGAAGCCGGGTCCGGGGGATCGCTATATTGCCGCCTTGCTAAAAGAAGCTGCCGGACCGGTTTTTTTAGTGTTGAATAAGACCGACCTCGCTTCGCCGGGGCAGCTTCTCTCCAACAGCGCCCTATACCGGGAGCTGTTTTCATTTGCCGCCTCTTTTTCCCTCTCGGCTCTGCGGAAGGAGCATCTAGAACCGCTTTTGGAAGCGATTTTCGCCCACTTGCCTGAAGGTCCGTGTTACTATCCCCCGGAGATGATTACCGACCAGCCAGAGCGATTTATTGCGGCGGAGATTATCCGGGAGAAAATTATTCACCTCACCCGGGAAGAGCTTCCTTATGCCGTTGCCGTGGTCATTGAAGAGATTGCTCCCCGGGGGAAAGATCTACTCGTTCTGCGGGCGGAGATCTTCGTCGAACGTGAATCCCAGGTAGGGATCGTCGTTGGCAAAGGCGGGCTTTTGTTAAAGAAAGCCGGCAGTGCCGCCCGCCGCGAAATTGAAGCCCTTTTTGGCCAGCAGGTTTATCTCGATCTACGGGTCAAGGTAAAGCAAGATTGGCGAAACCGTGAGCGCCTGCTGCGTGATTTTGGTTACGGTGAGCTCTAGAACAGGAGGAGACCATGTCCGAGCGCAGTTATAAAACTGATGCCCTTGTTCTCTACAGCCGCAATCTGGGCGAAGCGGATCGCCTGATCACCTTGCTGGCCTGGGAGAGGGGGAAGATCACGGCAGTAGCCCGGGGCGCCCGCAAAGTTAAAAGCAAGCTTGCCGCCGGGGTGGATCTTTTTACTTACGGTCAGTACCAGTTTCACCGTGGGCGCACCCTGGATCTGATCACCGGCCAGGAGGTTAAAGAGCATTTTGCCGCTTTTCGCGAAGATGCTGCGCTATATCCTTATGGCCTTTTCCTCTCCGAGATCACCGACCGGCTGATCCGCAGCGAAGAGCCCTGTCCGGAGCCCTGCGCCCTTCTTCTGGAGGGCTGGCGCTTGCTTTGTGATGAAACCCTGCCCGACCGGATGCTCCTCTGCCGCGCTTTTGAGCTGAAGATGATGGAGTTGGCTGGTTTCTGCCCTTACCTGCAGGGCTGCCTCCAGTGTGGTACTCCCGAGGCCTTCTTTTTCAGCCCCCGCCAGGGCGGGCTTTTTTGTTCCCAATGCGCCGGGGGCGACACCATCAAGCTAAGCGCCGGGACGGTGGCCCTGGCCCGACGCCTGCTGGAGGCACCTCTGGACCAGGTTAGGCTGCTCCGCGGTTTCGATCTTCAAAGGCGGGAACTAGCCGCATCGGCGGCGGCTTTCCGGCGCTATCATCTCGATATCGGGGAGTTGCGCTCGCTTCAGCTGCTTAGATCGATGAACCTGTTGCCCTGATGCCCTAATGATTAACGATGTGGATAAAAGACGCCAAAAACGTAAAACTAGGGCCAAGGAGGGGATCCAGAATGCAGATTCCTCTGGAGAAGATCGATCAGCTACGCGAACGTGCCGGGATCGGCTATCGTGAAGCAAAACAGATCCTCGAGCAGGCCGACGGTGACCTCCTCGAGGCCTTAATTTACCTGGAAGGGAGCCCTCATGGGGTGGGCCGCTGTCTCTCCGACTGGAGCCGGGATATCTCCGGGCGGCTCTGCCATTTTGCTGCCGGGCTGCGCCAGGCCAGGTTTCGGGTTACGGTGAAAGATAACACCCTGGTGGATTTACCCGCTACCTGTGGTGCCCTGGGAGCGATGCTCTTCCCTAAACTCGCCGCTCTCGGGCTGGTGGGGACGCTTTTTACCAGGGGGACCATTGAGATAAAAGGGGGAGGTACCGGAGGGGCGGTGAAGAGAGAGCGGCAGGATAAAGAAAATCTTGACAAAAAAGAGAATCCTGGTTTAGGATCTGATTAAATAGAACACCTTGAGGCACGATGAAGGGGAGGAGTAGCCGGCGCAGGCTCTTTTAAGCGAGCCGGGGGCGGTGCAAGCCCGGCAGGGTCTCCGGTGAAAGGCATCCCGGAGTGTTTCCTAATCGAGAGGGTTTACCTTTCTGGTAAACCAAGTAGGGTGGAACCGCGGGAATAGAACTCCCGTCCCTATGGGCTGGAAGCGGGGACGGGAGGTTTTTCTTTATTAGGGAAAGGAGATAGGCTATGGATCTGCAAACGATCATTTTGAGGTTGCAATCTTACTGGGCGGAGCAGGGCTGCCTGATCTGGCAGCCTTATGATATCGAAAAAGGGGCCGGAACGATGAACCCTGCCACTTTTTTAAGAGCTCTTGGGCCGGAGCCGTGGGCGGTGGCTTACGTAGAACCTTCGCGCCGTCCCGCTGACGGGCGCTACGGAGAAAATCCAAACCGACTTTACCAGCACCTCCAGTACCAGGTTTTGATTAAGCCCGCACCGGCCCGGATCCAGGATCTCTACCTGGAAAGCCTGGCTTCTTTGGGGTTGGTGCCGCAGGAGCACGATATTCGCTTTGTTGAAGATAATTGGGAATCGCCGACCCTGGGGGCCTGGGGCCTGGGCTGGGAGGTCTGGCTCGACGGGATGGAGATTACCCAGTTTACTTACTTTCAGCAAGTTGGCGGTATCGATGTGGAGAAAGTTCCAGTAGAGCTTACTTACGGGCTTGAGCGTATTGCCGTCTATATCCAGGATCGCGACAGCGTCTTTGACCTGGACTGGGCTGGGCAGATTCGCTACGGTGATCTATTCCAAAGGGCAGAATGGGAGCATTCAGCGTACAGTTTTGAGCAGGCCGATACAGGGCTTCTTTTCCAACTCTTTGATCTCTACGAAGCCGAAGCAGAAAGGACCTTAAAAACAGGACTGGTTTTACCGGCCTATGACTATATCTTAAAATGCTCGCATACATTTAATCTGTTGGAAGCCCGGGGAGCGATCAGCGTGACCGAGCGAACCGGCTATATCGGGCGGGTTCGCTACCTGTCCCGCGAATGCGCTAAAGCCTACCTGCGGCAGCGTGAAGCGGCTGCCGGCCCCTTCGGGAAGGAGGAGGTCTAACCCATGGAAAACTATGAGAAAAAAGATCTGCTACTGGAAGTTGGCTGTGAGGAGCTTCCTTCCCGCTTTATCCCGGGAGCACTAAAGCAACTGCAGGAGAACACGGCTTCGTTAATGGGCGACTACCGCCTTAATTTTGACCGTACCGAGGCCTGGGGGACACCCCGTCGGCTAGTGCTCCTGGTTAAGGGCCTTGCTTCTCGCCAGCCCCCCCTGCAGCAGAAGGTGAAGGGGCCGCCCTTAGAGCGGGCCTATGACGCTACCGGGGCCCCTACCGCAGCCTTGCATGGTTTTGCCCGTAGCCAGGGGCTTTCTCCGGAGGCGCTGACCGTGGAGAAGGTTAAAGGGAGCCCCTATCTTTTTGCCGTTAAAGAGCTTCCTGGAAAGGCGGCGGAGCTGCTGCTGCCGGAAATATTAACCCAACTGCTCCGCGGGATTAGCTTCTCCCGGCCGATGTACTGGGAAAGAAAGGAGGATCGATTCCCTCGCCCGGTACGCTGGCTAGTGGCGTTTTACGGGTCAACACCGGTTCGCTTTACCTTTGCCGGGGTGGACTCGGGGACGGCCACTTTCGGGCACCGCTTTCTTTCTCCTGGCTCCTTTACCGTGGATAGTGTTGCCGGCTACTTTAACTGCCTTGAAAGGAACCGGGTCATCCTTGATCATGAGCGGCGCCGCGAGCTGATCCGGCAGCAACTTTTCGAGAAAGCCGCGGCCGTGGGCGGACAGCCGCTGCTTAATGAAGCTCTTCTGGAGGAGGTTACCTTCCTGGTGGAGTATCCGGTGGCGGTAAGCGGTTCATTTGATCGTGACTACCTGGAGCTGCCTCGGGAGGTGCTCATTACCACGATGCAGGTTCACCAGCGCTACTTTCCCGTAGTCAGGGAAGATGACGGTGCCCTGGAGCCTTACTTTATCGGGATTAGCAACAACCGCTTCCATAAAAATATTCGCCGGGGCTATGAGAAAGTGCTTGGAGCCCGCCTGGCCGATGCCCGTTTTTTCTATAACGAGGACATCAAAGAGCCTCTGGAAAGCTACGCGGGGCAGCTTGCCGATGTGATTTTCCACGAAGCCCTGGGCACCCTGGCGGAGAAACAGGAGCGACTGGTTAAACTGGTCGGGACGATCGGGGAGCACTTAGGCCTCTCTGGGAAGCATATCCGGAGAGCGAAGCGTGCCGCGCAGCTGTGTAAAGCCGACCTGGTTACCCACATGGTTCGCGAGTTTCCGGAGCTGCAAGGGGTCATGGGGCGCGAGTATGCCCTTCTCAGCGGCGAAGAGCCGGAGACGGCGGCGGCTATCTATGAGCACTACCGGCCGCGGCATTTTGGAGACGCCGTCCCCTCTACTATTGAAGGGGCCCTGCTCTCGCTGGCCGATCGTGCCGACACGTTGAGCGGCTGTTTCGCCGCTGGGATTCAGCCGACCGGATCCCAGGACCCTTATGCTTTACGGCGCCAGGGGCAGGGGATTATTGCCGTCCTGATGGCATACGAATTTGATCTGACCCCGGCAGCTTTACTTGACGCCGCCCTGCGGGAGCACGTTAAGGCGGTGCCCCTTTCTGTCCAACGCCGGAAGAGCCTGCAAGGCGCCCTGCATGATTTTATGACCCATCGTCTTCGTTTTGCCCTGCAGGAGAAGGGGTTGAGCTATGATGTTATTGAGGCTGTCCTGGCGGTCCCTTACCGCTCCGTAGCGGAGCTTTTCAAGCGGGCCGCCGCCCTGGAGAAGCATCTGCGGACAGACCTGCTTAAAGATCTCCACGCCGCTTACATTCGCGTGACGAACCTCTCTCGACAAACCCGCGGCGGAGCGGTTCAGCAGGAGCTCCTCGGCGAGCCCGCAGAGAAAGAGCTTTACCTGAGCCTTCTCCAGGTCGAGCCCAGGCTGGAGCAGGCGCTGCAGCAGTGCGACTATAAATCATGCTTTGAGCTGCTTGGTTTGCTGAAGGAGCCAGTGGATTGCTTTTTTGACCAGGTGCTGGTTATGGTTGAAGATGAAAAATTGCGCTTGAACCGGTTGAATTTACTGGCCTCAGTGAAGAGCCTTTTTAACCGGCTGGCTGATTTTTCCTTATTGCAGCTTGCCGGGTAATATTTTATTAGCAGGAGCTTTAAACGGGCATATAGTATATACTATTTATTTATAATACCCAAGAATAGGGTAGCCTGTATGGTCGCCCGGGGGTGGAGAAAATAAATTTAAGCCAGAGACAGAAGAAAATCCTGGAGATTGTCAAGGAGTTCGGGCCGATATCCGGCGAAGAGATTGCCTCCCGGTTAAACGTATCGCGGAGTGCTCTACGCCCCTGCCTGACGGTCCTGACCATGTCCGGCTTGCTGGAGGCACGCCCGCGGGTAGGCTATACCTATGCCGGTAAGAATGCCCAAAGCCTTTTTGCCGATTACCTGAGGCGCTTTACAGTCGGTGAGGTTAAGGCAGTGCCCGCGGTGGTGCGGGAGGAGACCTCGGTCTACGATGCTATCGTCGCTCTCTTTGTTGAAGATGTGGGCACCCTGTTTGTAGTCGATGAAGAAGGTTTTCTTCAGGGGGTTCTCTCGCGCAAAGATCTGCTAAAAGCGGCGATCGGAGGCAGCGATCTCTTGCGGATCCCGGTGGCGGTGATCATGACCCGGATGCCGCATTTAGTTACCGTAGAACCGGATCTGGATGTCGTGTCGGCGGCAAAAAAGATTGTCGATTACCAGATTGATGCTCTCCCGGTAGTCAGAGAGACAGAAGAGGGCAAGCTTAAGGTGATCGGTAAAATAACTAAAACTACGCTGGCCCGCCTGCTGGCTGAGGTAAGCGGTTAGAGAGGAGAAGATAGATGAGCGCAGCTTCGGAAAAACCGGTGGTCTACATCATTTCCGATTCAATTGGTGAAACCGCTGAATTTGTAATCAAGGCGGCGGCCAGCCAGTACGATTCCGAGGATATCGAAGTACGCCGGGTTCCTTTTATCAGCGATGCTGCCAAAATTATCGAGGTATTGGAGGAGGCGGCTCAGGCTAACAGTATGGTTGCTTACACTCTGGTTCTACCGGAGTTGCGCCGGGTGGTGGAGTTAGAAGCGGCGCAGCGGAACATTCCCACGGCTGATATTATGGGGCCGGCGATGGAGGCCTTTGCTCAGATCATGAAAAAAGAGCCTTACCTGGAACCGGGCCGGGTTCGCCGGTTGGATGAGGATTACTTCCGGCGAATTGCCGCGGTTGAATTCGCCGTTAAATATGACGACGGAAAAGATCCCCGGGGACTGCGGCTGGCAGAAGTAGTCCTGATCGGAGTCTCCCGCACTTCGAAGACCCCTTTAAGTATGTACCTGGCACACCGGCGCCTGATGGTGGCAAATTTACCTTTAGTCCCCGAAGTGGAGCCCCCGGAAGAGCTTTTCTGGGTTCCCTCTGAAAGGATCGTCGGCCTGATGATAAATCCCGTGCAGCTCCGCTCGATCCGGCAGGAGCGTTTAAACAGTCTCGGGCTCGATGCGCAGGCTGATTATGCTTCCATGGGGCGGATTACGGCCGAGCTGGAGTATGCCCGCCGGATCATGGAGCAGATCGGCTGCACTGTCTTTGATGTCTCCAACAAGGCCGTTGAAGAGGTGGCCAATCAAATTATGCAGGTGATCAAGGGAGGTTAACAACTTTGAGTGAGCGAATGGTATACCGCTTTTCGCAGGGTAGCGCCGAGATGAAAAGTTTGCTTGGTGGCAAAGGAGCCAATTTGGCCGAGATGACGCGAATTGGGCTTCCGGTACCGCCAGGGTTTATTATTACCACAGAGGCTTGCAACAGGTACTTCGCTGCAGGGCGGTTAATCTGGCCGGAATTAAAAGAGGAGATCCGCAGTGAACTGGCCTGGCTGGAAGAGCTCACCGGGCGCCGCTTCGGCGGAGAGAGGCCTTTGCTTCTCTCAGTTCGTTCAGGAGCGGTGGTCTCCATGCCGGGGATGATGGATACGGTCCTTAATCTCGGCTTGAACCGTCAGACCATGGAGAAACTGGCCGACGAAACTGCGGACCGCCGCTTCGCCCTGGATTGTTACCGCCGTTTTATCCAGATGTTCAGCGATGTTGTTCTGGGGATCGATCTCCAACGGTTTGAATCTATCCTGGCCGAGGCCCGGCAGAAACGGGGAGTAGAGAACGATGCCGGGTTAAACGAGGCTGACCTGGAAGAGGTTATCGATCGTTTCTCCAAAACTGTCCGTGAAGTTACGGGAAAAGAATTTCCCACCGCTCCAGAGGAGCAGCTCTTCCTGGCCATAGAGGCGGTCTTCAATTCCTGGAATACACCCCGGGCAGTGGTCTACCGGCAGATTAACAAGATTCCAGATCATCTCGGCACCGCGGTTAATGTGCAGGCCATGGTTTTTGGTAATTTAGGTGCAGACAGCGGGACCGGGGTAGCTTTTACCCGGAACCCAGCCAACGGTGAGAAGAAAATTTACGGTGAATACCTGCTTAACGCCCAGGGAGAAGATGTCGTCGCCGGCATCCGCACACCCCAGCCCCTGGAGGGACTTAGCAAGACCATGCCCCGGGTTTACCAGCAGTTTATCGAGCTATGCCACCGGCTGGAGGATCACTACCGCGATATGCAGGATATCGAGTTCACCATTGAGAAAGGAAAGCTCTACCTTTTACAGACGCGCGCCGGTAAACGGACCGCTGCCGCCGCGGTAAAGATAGCGGTAGACCTGGTTAAAGAAGGGAAGATCAGTAAAAAGGAGGCGTTGCAACAGGTTGACCCAGCCCAGCTGGATCAGCTGCTTCACCCGCGGTTTGATCCCGACGCCGAGCTTAATGTGATTGCCCGGGGGCTGCCGGCTTCGCCGGGAGCGGCATCGGGCAAGATTGTTTTTGATGCTGATAAAGCCCAGGAGAAGGCGCAAGACGGGGAGAAAGTGCTCCTGGTTCGCCCCGAAACTACCCCCGATGATATCCACGGCATCTACGCCGCCGAGGGAGTTCTCACCAGCCGTGGCGGCATGACCAGCCATGCTGCGGTCGTGGCCAGGGGAGCGGGAAAGCCCTGCGTCTGCGGCTGCGAGGCGGTCAAGATTGATCTGGAAGGACGCCTGCTCATGGTTGGAGAGGAGAGCTATCCTGAGGGGACTCTCTTCTCCATCGACGGTGCTACCGGAGAGGTAATCCTGGGGCAGGCGCCCTTGATTGATCCCCAGCCGACTCCTGAATTTAGAGAGCTTCTGGACTGGGCCGATCAGACCCGGCGCCTCGGTGTGCGGGCCAATGCTGACACTCCCCGGGATGCCCGCCGTGCCCTGGAACTCGGGGCCGAAGGGATCGGCCTTTGCCGGACCGAGCATATGTTCATGGAGAAAGAGCGGCTCCCGCTGGTCCGGCAGATGATCTTAGCTAGCGATACTGCAGAGCGGAAAGAGGCTTTAGATAAACTGTTGCCGGTGCAAAAAGAAGACTTTAAAGGTATTTTCCGGGAGATGGCCGGCTATCCGGTGACCATCAGGCTGCTAGATCCGCCGCTGCATGAATTTCTGCCGGATCGGGAGGAGCTGCTCATTGAAGTAGATCGTCTGCGCCGGGAAGGGGGCGACAGGGAGCTGCTGCAGCAGAAAGAGGCGCTGTTACAAAAGGTGCGTGCTCTGGCCGAGTTGAACCCGATGCTGGGGCAGCGCGGCTGTCGCCTCGGGCTGCTCTATCCGGAGATCTACCGTATGCAGGTGCAGGCGGTGATCTCAGCTGCCCTCGAGCTGCTGGAGGAAGGTTTTTTACCAGAGCAGATCAAACCGGAGATCATGATTCCGCTGGTCGGCCATGCCGCCGAGATGACCCGGATAGCAGATGAGGTCACGGCGGTTACAGAGGCACTGATGAACGAATCTGGCCGGCGCCTTTCTTATCTAATCGGTACGATGATCGAGCTGCCGCGGGCCTGCCTGCTAGCTGGTGAATTGGCCGAAACCGCCGAGTTTTTCTCTTTCGGAACTAACGACCTCACTCAGACCACTTTTGGTTTTAGCCGCGACGATGCTGAGGGGAAATTTCTGCCTTTCTACCTGAATGAGGGGATCTTGAAGGTCAATCCGTTTATGGAGATCGATCGTGACGGCGTGGGGCGGCTGGTTAACGAGGCCGTTACGCAAGGACGGCGGACACGGCCGGGGCTGAAGCTGGGTGTGTGCGGGGAACACGGCGGAGATCCGGCGTCTATTGAATTTTTTCATGAGACCGGCCTCGATTATGTTAGCTGTTCTCCCTTTCGTGTACCCATAGCCCGCCTGGCCGCAGCTAGGGCGGCGCTACAATCAGATAAACAGGATCTGGCCCCGGCGGAAAGGTAACAAAAGAAGGCCCGGGTAAAGCTATACCCGGGCCCCTATCGATACCAGTTTGCTTTTAATTTAAACTATAGCGGCCAGAGGCGTTGCCATAACTTGCTCACGAATTCGCCGGTCTGTCGTAACAGGTTTGGCAAAAAGCCCAGTCGCTCAAGGCTCTCTTGCGCATTCAGCTCTACTTCGGTAATCAGTTTCCCATCCGGGTTTTTCAGGCGCAGTGTACCGACAACATCGCCCTCTTTGACCGGGGCGTCCAGCATGTCAGGGAGGTTAAACTCTTCGGTAATTTTATAGTTGCTGTCATCCCGGGGGACCACGACACAGACCGGGCCCGTGGCGATCAGCCCAATCGCCTGTTTTTGGCCCCGTTTTACCGGAACTTCGGCGATTACTTCATCTTTGTCATAAATTGTCTTCATTTTAAAATTACCGAACCCGTAATTCAGTAGCGTTTCACTGTCTATACGCCGGTGCTCTTTACTTGATGCGTTCAAGACTACTGCGATCAAGCGCATTCCATTCTGCTTGCTGGTCGAGACAAGGCAGTTGCCAGCCCCGGGGGTGCTTCCGGTTTTAAGACCGTCCGCGCCCGGGTAGTTACCGAGAAGGGGATTGAAGTTAAACTGGCGAATTTCATTGAAGGTAAACTCTTTTTCTGAATGAAAAGTAGCCGCTTCCGGCTGCGTGCGGATAAAATAGGAGGCCAGGCGGGCCACGTCAAGAGCGCTCATATAATGATCGGGGTCATCGAGGCCGTGGGGATTGGTGAAATGGCTGTTTTCGAGTCCCAGTTCGGCTGCCCGCTGGTTCATCCGTTGAACAAAGGTGCTCACAGAACCGCTGAGGTGTTCGGCCACGGCGATACAGGCGTCGTTGGCCGAGACAATGGCAATGCCTTTAAGCAGGTCTTTAAAGGGAACCTGCTGCCCGATATTTAAAAACATCTGTGATTCGCTAACGCCGGTTTTCCAGGCCTGTTCACTGACCGTGACCATGGTGTCCCAGTCGACCAGGCCCGACTTTAAGTCTTCCATGGCCAGGAGCAGGGTCATTAACTTGGTCAGGCTGGCCGGGGGTAGTGGCAGCTGGGCATCTTTTTCATAGAGCACTGTTTCATTTTCCGCATCAATGAGCACAGCGGCCTTGGCGTTTAGTTCAAGTTTTACTTCTGCGGGTGCTGCCGAAGCCGGCACAACGATAACCTGAAGCAGGATGAGCACAGCTAAAAAGCAGGCAATCTGTTTCTTAAGCATATGCATTTTAAGCATGACCTCCTAGACAGAGATAATTATTAATTTTTTAAAACAGAAAGGGTGTTTCAATTGCGCGTAATCGGATTAAACGGTAGTCCCAGGGAAGAAGGCAGCACCGCATTTTTACTCGAACTTGCTTTAAAAACAGCCCGCCAGGAAGGAGCGGAAACAGAGCTGATCCATCTCCAGCCCCTTCTGCAGGAGCAAAAATATCCGTATTGCCGGGCCTGTTCATCTCCCTGTTCCGGAGCCTGCTATCGTGGAACGGCCCTCGAACAGGCTTTCCAGAAGTTGGCACAGGCCGATGCCCTGATCATTGGCAGCCCGGTTTATTTCGGCACAGTTTCCGCCCAGTTAAAAGGATTCTGGGATAAAAGCCGCAAACTGCGGACTGCCTTAGCCTTACTTAATACTGTCGGAGCTGCTGTGACCACCGGGGGGGCCCGTTTTGGCGGCCAGGAGACTACCTTGAGAGCTCTGCATGACATGATGCTGGTTCAAGGAATGATCCTGGTCGGCGACGGCCATGCCTCCGCCGATGCCGGGCACCACGGCTGCTGCTCTCAGGCTCCCGCCTCCGGCGATGAAAACGCCGTTATGCGGTTAGAGATCCTCACTCATCGGGTGGTCGAAGTAGCCCGGGCCACCTCCGTGTTACGCTAAAGTAAATACTTTTCTCCATATCGTTTTTCAATTCGGCAACAAGGAGAAAACTCCTTTTTGAAAAATCTGCCTGGTAAAATTAAGAGAATAGAAAATTTAAACTGTAGCGGAGAGGAATACAGAATTTTACCGCGAAATATTAAGATTAAGAGTATAGACTTTTTTTAAACAAGGAGTGATTATTCTTGACCCAGCATGATATCCAGGAATCAGCAGAAAATATTCTTCCACCCTGTCAAGCAGCCTGTCCCTTACATCAGGATGTTCGTGATTATCTTTTGGCGATCGCCACGGGTAATTTTGACCGGGCGCTGGCCCTCATTAAAGAGACCAACCCTCTGCCTTCAATCTGCGGCACGATCTGTGCCCACCATTGCGAAGATGAGTGCCGCCGCCACGATGTCGACCAGCCGCCTTCTATCCGCGGGTTGAAGCGTTTTGCGGTGGAAAACAGCGCGGTAAAGGTGCCTCCGTCCGGGGTGGCCCCTGGATCCGCAGGAAAGATCGCTATTATCGGCGGCGGTCCCAGTGGGTTAACTGCAGCTTACGATCTGGCCCGGCAGGGCTGCGCCGTCACCGTATTTGACCGGGAGCCCTCCATGGGTGGTGCGGTTCGCCACTATATTCCGTTTTACCGCCTTCCCGACGAGGTGATAGAACAGGACATTAATGAAATTGCTGAACAGGGAGTAGAGTTTAAAACCGGCATGGAGCTTGGCCGCAACCTTTCGGTGGAGCAGCTACAAAAAGAAGGTTACCAGGCGGTCCTGATCGCCCTGGGTCTGCCGGTCAGCCACGGTCTAAACATTCCCGGATTAGAGGGAGAAGGAGTTCTCTATGCCCTCAGCTTCCTCAAAGATGTTAAGCGAAACAACTTTAGTTTTGAAGGAAGCCCGACGGTTATTGTTGTTGGCGGCGGCAACGTGGCCATGGACGTGGCCCGGTCAGCAGTTCGCTGCGGCGCCGCCAAGGTCAAGGTAGTCTGTCTTGAGTCCGCAGGTGAGATGCCTGCTTTCCCCTGGGAAATCGAAGAGGCTAGAGAAGAAGGGGTTGAGTTCAATAATTCCTGGGGGCCGCAGGCGATCATTCGGGAGAACGGTAAAATCAGCGGTCTTGAGCTGATCGAGTGCAAATCTGTTTTTGACGATACCGGGCGGTTTAACCCGACCTACAATACAGAAAGTAAGAAATTTATCTCCGGTGATCTAGTCATCTTCTCCATCGGGCAGGGCGGTGATCCGGAACCGCTGAAAGGCCAGGTCGACCTCGATGAGCGCGGCCGCGTCGTTTTTGACCACCGGACCATGTCGACCAGCCGTCCCGGGGTTTTTGCCTGCGGCGAGATGGTTACCGGCCCGGGGACAGCAGTTCAGTCTATGCAGAACGGCCGGGTGGCGGCTCAGGCTATCCTGGCCTATCTCCGCGGAGAGGCCTTCGACAGAGAGGCTCTTGAAGAACCCACTCCACTGGAGAAGCTTAATCCCACCGTGGCCGAAAAGATAACCCGGGTCGAGCGGCACCCCATCCCGATGATGGATCCAGCGGAGCGGGTTAAGCATTTCAAGCAGGCGGAATACGGTTTTGATACTATTGCTGCGATCAATGAGGCCCGCCGCTGCCTGACCTGTCTTGCCGGGGCGGAGCGGATCGAGGAGCTCTGTGTCAATTGTCTCACCTGCGTGCGCGTCTGCCCCTATGATGTCCCGGTCATTAACGAGGACGGGACCGTGAGCATCCGCAGCGAACAGTGCCAGGCCTGCGGTCTCTGCCTCTCGATATGCCCGGCCTATGCGATTGAGTTCTTAACTCCGCTGGTCGAAGAGGCCGCTGCTGCAATCGAGCCCGCGGTAACAGAACTTCTCAAAAAGGTCAACGGTGCGCCGGCAGTGCTGGCCATTACCTGCGGCTACGGGCCCTTTGCTCTTCCCGAAGTTACCGGTTTTAAAGCCGATAACCTGGCCCTGGTCCGCTATCCCTGCGTCGGCAAGATCGATACCCTGCACCTGCTTAAAGCGGTGGAGATGGGTGTAGACGGAATTATTGTAGTCGGCTGTAAAGAAGACGAGCAGGCGGTCTGCCCCCACAAGGATGCTGCCGGATGGATTAAGAAACGGATCAGCCATGTCAACGCGCTTTTGGAAGAGATGGGCCTTGGGGACACGCGGCTGGCTTACCGGGAGCTGACTTTTTCAGAAATCGACAAGTTTGGCCCGGTCCTTGAAGAGGCGGCGGAGCAGTTTAAAGAGCTGACCCCGTCCCCGCTGCGTTAACAAGCTGAGCTGAAGCTGCCTCTGCTACGCTGGCGGCAGAAGAGATTGTTCCTGGAGCCGTTCTTCGTAAGAACGGCTCCTTTTCGCGGGGGAACCGCATTTTTAACTCGCAGGACCTTCTAGTTCATTCAGAGCCGGAATTAATATGTCACATTATGGCAACAATATGGTAAAGCTTGTTTGCAGAAATTATCGGGCAAAGCAGGATTATCTCCCGGAGCGTAGAATATAGTGTAACAGAAAAATTCTATCAATATGTTCACGCAGGTATGTTCACGCAGGGAGGAGAGTCCCGGTCACTGTAGGATCGACGCTGACAAATCGTTTATCCAGGGTTGCCTCGTCTCTTTGCATCGGGATGGGGTTTTTCTTTCTTTCGAATGACGAGAAAATCTAAATAGTGTTAATTTATGATTAATTGGCGGTGAAATTTTGGCACAGGGAATCCCGGAGCACGTGATTGACGAAATCAGGCAGCGTTGTGACCTGGTCAGCCTGGTAGAGGAGTACCTTGCTCTGGAAAAGAGGGGTAAAAATTTGCTTGGCCTTTGCCCGTTTCACAGTGAAAAAACACCTTCGTTCACAGTAACACCGGAGAAGCAGCTTTTTTACTGTTTCGGGTGCGGTGCTTCGGGCAATGTGTTCAACTTTATCATGAAGATGGAAAATCTTGAATTCCCGGAGGCGGCCCGGTTTCTGGCCCGGAAGACCGGGGTAAAGATTCCTGAAGCAAGGGCTGCCCGTGGCGAAGAGAGCCGGCTGAAGGAACAGATCTTTGCTTTAAACCGGCTGGCGGCCAGTTATTTTACCGATCAGCTATGGCATAGCTCCGCCGGAAATAAAGCAGCGGCTTATCTTCTTGAAAGAGGAATTAACCGGGAATCTAGTGAACTTTTCGAGTTGGGATATGCCCCGCCAGGGTGGCAAAGCCTAACTGATTTTGCGCATAAAGAGGGGGTCACCGGTGATCTCCTGTTAAAAGCAGGGCTGGTCTCGCCCCGCCAGAGCGGCGGCTACTATGACCGGTTTAGAGACCGGCTTATCTTTCCGATCTTCAATCTGAACGGGAAGGTAGCCGGTTTCGGGGCCAGGGCCCTGGAGACGGGAGATAAAAGCGGTCCGAAATACCTGAATTCACCGGAGACGCCGGTTTTTGAAAAAGGAGCATTTCTTTATGGCCTTCACCTGGCCCGGCAGAAGATTCGCCGCGAGAAGACAGCCATTATAGTGGAGGGTTATACTGACGTGATTACCGCTTTTCAGGCTGGCATAAAGAACGTGGTCGCTTCGCTGGGGACTGCTCTCACCCCTGCCCAGGGCCGCTTAACCCGTTCTCAAGCGGAAAAAGTGATCATCGCCTATGATGCCGATAGTGCGGGTGAGTCGGCAACGTGGCGGGGACTAAAAATATTGCAGGATTCCGGCTGCCTGGTAGAAGTGGCCGATCTGCCGGAGGACAGCGACCCGGATGAATTGATCCGGCAGCATGGAGCATCTTTTTTCAAGGAGATTCTGGCCCGGGCGAAGCCCCTTTCAGAATACCGGTTGGAGGTTTTAAAGAGACGCTACGATCCGTCTTCTGAAGAAAGTCGGCTACGTTTTCTGGAAGAGGCGCTCTTAATGCTCCGGGAGATGCCGAACCTGGTAGAGCGGGATATTTATCTCCAGCGGGTGGCTGAAGAGCTTGGTGTTTCCGAGGGGGCTGTCCGGCGGGAGCTGCAGCGGCAGCTCAAAAGTCAGAGAGTAAGCGGCAAACATAATCTGCTGCTAAAAGACCAAACTAAGAATATTAATCAAGTAAAGGCCAATCCGGCCGAAAAAATGCTGCTTTCTTTAATGCTACAGAGTGAAGAAGCTGTCGGAATGGTCGCCGGTTCTCTGGAGGCTACCGATTTTCCAGAGGGGCCACTCCGCCAGGTTGTAGAAATAATTTTGAAATTAGAAGGTGAAGGCCGTCCGCTAAGCGGTGAAGTATTAATCGATTATTTTTCAGACGGCGAAATTCACAACCTGATTACTGCGGCTACTACGGACCCGAGTGTGCAGGGTTTGAGCCCTGAGAAATTAACACGCATGACCCGGGATTGTATCGAAAGAATAAATCGGGAAAAGCTAGCCAGGCAACAGGAACTGCACCAAAGAGTTTTGAAAGAGATTGACCAGAAGAAGCAATATGATGACCAGGCCAAAAAAATACTTCAGGAGCAGTTGCAGGTGATTAAACGACTTAAAGGTACTCCCTATCGTTCCGGAGGAGGAGAGAATTTGCATGGCTAAAGAAATAGAAAAAGTTGTTTCTTTGGAAGAAGTCCAGCAGGACCTAATTGGACGCGGCAAGAACAAAGGCTCTCTTTCTTACAAAGAGATTAATGATACTCTACAGTCCTACGAGCTGTCAGTAGAAGCTCTTGATAGTTTTTTCGATCAGCTGGCGGAACAGGGGATTGAAATAATTGATGAGACCGCCAGCAACGGCAAGAGCTCTACGGCCGAACCGGCGGAAAAAACTGCCGAAACTAAAGATGCGAATAAGGCTGAAGAGGAGGAAGATCTTTCTTTGCCCGATGGGGTAGCTATTAACGATCCGGTACGGATGTATTTAAAGGAGATCGGCAAGATCCCGTTGCTAACTCCCGAAGAAGAGGTGGAGTTGGCCAAAGCAATTGAGAATAACAGTGAAGAGGCCAGGCGTCGCCTTGCCGAGGCCAACCTGCGTCTGGTGGTAAGTATCGCCAAAAAATATGTTGGCCGGGGGATGCTTTTCCTGGATTTAATCCAGGAGGGGAACCTCGGATTAATTAAAGCGGTTGAAAAATTTGATTACCGCAAGGGTTATAAATTCAGCACGTATGCCACCTGGTGGATCCGGCAGGCGATCACCCGAGCTATCGCCGACCAGGCCCGCACCATTCGTATCCCGGTGCACATGGTCGAGACGATCAACAAGTTGATCCGCATCCAGCGGCAGCTGGTTCAGGAGCTCGGACGTGAGCCGACTCCTGAAGAGATTGCCCGGGAAATGAATATCAGTGAGGACCGGGTGCGAGAAATTTTAAAGATTTCACAGGAGCCGGTCTCCCTGGAGACACCGATTGGCGAAGAAGATGACAGCCACCTTGGTGATTTTATCGAGGACCAGGAAGCACAGGCTCCTGCAGATGCAGCAGCCTTTGAGCTGCTCAAAGAGCAGCTGGAGGATGTTCTCGATACGCTGACTCCGCGGGAAGAGAAGGTGCTGCGGCTTCGTTTCGGTCTCGATGACGGTCGCTCGCGTACTCTCGAAGAGGTGGGGCAGTATTTTGGGGTTACCCGGGAGCGAATTCGCCAGATCGAGGCCAAGGCGTTACGTAAGCTGCGCCACCCCATGCGCAGTAAACGGCTGAAGGATTACCTCGAGTAAGCGGTCTTGTTGCGAGACACCCTCAGCTCGTCGCCTGGCCGGGGTTGTTTTGCCTCTCCCCCGGTTCGCTGAAAATAGCTTTGTTTTCTGCCGGTTTAAGACCACTGCGGATCTATTTATGGTCTGGGGACGAACTTCGTCCGCCTGTTCGACCGCGGCTCATTTAAAGAAAAGGTGTACTCCAAAAAAAAGCGTTAACCCTTGACGAAAATAGAACCATCCGTTATAATAGTTTTTGCCAGGTTCCTCAGTAGCTCAATGGCAGAGCGACCGGCTGTTAACCGGTAGGTTGCAGGTTCGAGTCCTGCCTGGGGAGCCAATTTTTATGCCCAAAAATCTACTATCGTAAATAATTATAAGAGACCAGCCCCGACCATAATAAGCTTACTGCTGTATTTATACTTCCCCAAAAGCAGGCAGCTGCGGTTCTACAATCCATCTTATAATAAGCTTACCTTGGTACAGATTGCTCTTAAAGGGCAAGGAAGTTGTTCCTGCCCGTAAAAGAGAAGTAACTGTCGGAATTTCGAAGATTTAGCCTGGAATGTTACTATTAAAAGTTGTTTTTTTAAAGAGCTTTGTTAACGTGTTTTTTTACCCAAAACTACTTGAACTGTTTCTTACAGTAAATTTTTATTGCAATTATGCAGACGAATAAAAATATAGTTATTATTTTAAAAAATAAGAGGATATTACCCGGCCAAAGTCGAATGTAAAGAAAGAATGATCCGGGTATAGAAAAGTTACCGAAACTACTCGGGCAAACAGAACCATGAATTTATAGTTAGGAGGATTCTTATGGAAAGACCTTGGTACAAAAGCTATGATCCCGGCGTGCCGCACGACATTGAGCTGCCGCCAAAAACACTCCCCCGTTTTCTGGAGGAAGCAGCGGAAGAGTATCCCAATAATATAGGGGTACAATTTATGAGCGGCCGGCTGACCTTCAAAAAATTGAACGAAGAGGTTGACTCTTTTGCCAGAGTTCTAGCGGGCCTGGGATTAAAACCGGGTAGCACGGTGGCTTTACATATGCCGAACTGCCCCCAATATGTCATCGCATTTTACGGGGCCCTGAGGGCCGGCTGTATTGTCACCCCTTGTAACCCGCTTTACGTCGAAAGAGAGCTGGTACACCAGCTTAACGACTCCGGGGCAGAAGCGATCGTTACCCTGAGCCGGTTTTATCCTTTAGTTAGAGATGTAAAACATAAAACGAATTTAAAAGCGGTGATCGTGAGCAATATTAAAGATTATCTACCAGGATCACTAAAAATTCTTTATACCCTGTTTAAAGAGAAAAAAGAGGGCGACCGGGTGAAGCTGCAATCCGGCGATCTTTGGATGTTCGACCTTATGAAACGCTATCGTTCTCATCCACTTCATAAAGTAGAAGACGATCTGCAGAAGCCGGCTTGCTATATGTATACCGGCGGGACCACGGGGATGCCCAAGGGAGCAGTTTTAAGCCACGGCAATATCCTGGCCAATGCACTACAGGCAAGAGCCTGGTTGTCAGATTACGAGGAAGGAAAAGAGATTCTTCTCGGGGCTCTGCCGTTCTTTCATAGTTACGGTATGTCCATCGCTTTAAACTTGGCCCTGGTTACCAAAGCGACCCTGATCACGGTGCCCCAGTTTAAGGTAAATGAGATCCTGGAGCTGATTCACAAAGAGAGGCCCACTCTTTTCCCCGGTGTTCCGACGATGTACGTGGCGGTAAACAATGCCCCGGATGTAGAAAAATATGATCTCAGCTCCATCAAGGTTTGCATCAGCGGAGCTGCGCCACTGCCGGTAGAGGTGCAAAAGCAGTTTGAAAAAATTACTAAAGGCGGGCGTTTGCGGGAAGGTTACGGACTGACCGAAGCATCACCGGTGACACATTGTAACCCGATCTTCGGAGAAAACAGGACCGGAAGTATCGGGCTGCCTTTCCCCGGGGTAGTGGCAAAAATTGTCGATCTGGAGGATCCGTCTAAAGAGATGCCTGTGGGCGAAAGGGGACAGCTGGCGGTCAAGGGGCCGCAGGTAATGCAGGGGTATCTCAACCGGGACGAAGATAATAAAAATATATTTCATAATGGATTTATCCTTACCGGCGATATTGCCATAATGGATGAGGACGGCTACTTTTATATTGTTGACCGGCAAAAAGATATGGTTATTGCCGGCGGCTATAATATATTCCCCCGGGAGATCGAAGAGGTCCTCTACGCCCATGAAAAGATCAAGGAGGCCTGTGTAGCCGGGGTCCCTCATGAGTATCGTGGCGAAACTATCAAGGCCTATATTGTCCTTAAAGACGGAGTTACCATGACCGAAAAAGAGGTTATCGACTACTGTGCTGAAAATTTAACCAAGTATAAAGTGCCTAAAATTGTCGAATTCCGGGACGAGCTTCCGAAGACCATGGTGGGCAAGATCTTGCGCCGGACGCTGGTTGAGGAAGAGCTAGCCAAACAAAAGAAAGAGCAGAGCAGTTAAACCAGAAGTGCTTTTGAGGGGGCGGCCACAAGGCGGGCCGTCCCCTCAAAATTTACCCGCCAAGATGGTTTCAGCCGTATTAATTCTATCCGCCGGATAGCACGGATCGTTTCCGGGGTAGAGGCGGATCCATCCACCATAGGATTCTCTTTTTTGCTGCCGAAATTTCTTGACAAGATGTCACCGGTTATGCTAAACTGCTTTTTGGACACGGTAAAACGTGTTAGCGCAGGTTGCTTTTTTTGTCTATAAACAAAGTTGGAGCAAGAGGGCCCATAGCTCAGCTGGAAGAGCGGCCGGCTCATAACCGGTTGGTCCCAGGTTCGAGCCCTGGTGGGCCCACCAATCAAGGCCCCTTCGTCTAATCGGTGAGGACACCAGCCTTTCAAGCTGGCAGCAGGGGTTCAAATCCCCTAGGGGTCACCATTTTTTTAGGGCGAATAGCTCAGTGGGAGAGCACCTGCCTTACAAGCAGGGGGTCGTAGGTTCAAATCCTGCTTCGCCCACCACGGGTGACAAAGGGTGTCAAAGGTCTTTTGACACCTTTTTATTTTTAGAAACATCTGCTCCCAATGCTCAGGTTTACTGCATCTAGATCCGTCGGAGAGAGCTCCTGTTACTATTACCGGCCAGCCAGGCCCTGGCGGGGGAGGTGATTACCGGTGAACAGCAACCCTGAAATTGAAAACCTTTACACCTTAAGATATAATTTTCCTGACGAAAGGATCTAATGCCCGTGGAAAAACTTGTCTCCCTAGAGAGAGGGAAAATCTACCAGGACCTGTGGCGCCTCTCGTGGCCGGTGATGATCTTCATGGTCTTCCAGACCACCCTGGAGCTGGTCGATCTCTACTGGGTAGGTTACCTGGGTACCGCCGCCGTAGCGGCCCTTTCTCTGGCCAATAGCCTTTTCTGGATGTTGTTCACCTTTTCGGACATAATTACCATTTCGACCCTGGCTTTAACCGCCCGCTACCGCGGTGCCGGGGATACCGAAAATGTTGCTGTCGTGGCCCGGCACAGCTTTTGGCTGGCCACCTTTATCTCGGTGGCGGTGACCATACTGATTGTAGGTTTTAGTGATACCTTTATTTCTCTTTACGGGGTCGAGACGGAAGTACACGATATGGCCGTGCTCTATCTGAAGATCATTGGGGTCAGCATGCTCTTTGCTTATACCGGCATGGCCCTGGGAGCAACTTTGCAAGGGGTCGGCGATACCCGCACTCCCATGGTTATCCTGGTCATAACCAATATCATCAACATCATCCTTGATCCCATCTTAATCTTCGGATTGATCGGAGCGCCTGAATTGGGCATTCTGGGAGCGGCTCTGGCTACTCTGTTGGCCCGGGTCTTCGGCTTCCTGGCGATGCTCTATATTGTTCTCAGCGGGAAAATCTCTCCTAGTAAGCTAAAAGTACCGGGTCTTTTCAAACTGCAGTTTCAGCTCGCTTATTTCAAAAAAATATTTGAGATCGGCCTGCCTGCTTTCATGCAAACGCTGACCCGGCCCCTGACCGGGCTGATTATGATGTGGCTGGTCGCCCTTTTTGGCCTGGAGGCGATTGCCGCCTTCGGTATCGGGCAGAGGATACTGGGGTTTGCCTTTATCCTGCTCTCGGGCTTGACGGTGGGCACCTCCACCATGATTGGCCAGAGCCTCGGAGCTGAGCTACACTCTCTGACATCGGAGATTATCCGTAAAGCGATGGTGCTTAGCTTAGCCGTACAGGCCGCTATGACCGTCCTCTGTTTCTTTGCGGCGCCGTTAATTGTCGGGCTCTTTTCCCGCGATCCCGTGGCCATTCAGCTGGGGGTCAGTTACCTGAAGATAATTTCAACATGCATGATTCTGATGGGGCCGTTTCATATTCTTGATGCCGTCTTCAAGGGCTCCGGATACACGGTTCCTCCGATGGTCAGTGCCTTGGTGGCTAACTGGTTGATCAAGATGCCTCTTGCCTATCTCCTTGCCCTGCCGTTAAACCTGGGGACAGATGGCGTCTGGTGGTCGATCAGCATTTCCGTGCTGGCGGAGCTGCTCATCTTGCTGGCCTGGTACCGCCGCAGCGACTGGTCCCGCCGCGAAATCCGGATCGGCCTTGTCGAGAGAGTAGAGCAGTTCGATTCCGGGGATGAACCCTCTTATTAAAATAGATTTCTCCCTGCTTAAACCGGTCCTATTGCTACTGTTCTGCCGTGAGCGGACTACGGTGTGATCTAGTTGCTGGGTTTTACTTGTTACTGGTTGAATATTTGGCGCTCTTTAGATATGATTGGGCATAAGATACCAACAGGCAATATGTAGAGCTCCCCAATTTAAACTTACGAGAGGGATTGAATGATCAACAAACCGCTACCAGAGAGGGTTCATGTTTTACTGCCGACAGGCGAAACCTTGCCTGTGGCCGGCGGCCGCAGCCTGCAGGAAGTTGGTGCAGAGGTTCAGCTGTACTATGCCGCCCCCATTGTCGCTGCGATAGTGGAAAACGAGCTTTACGAGCTTACCGCTACAGTGAAGACCCCGGCAACGGTGCAGTTCCTGGATTTAACCGACCAGGAAGGGCAGCGCATCTATCGTCGCAGCCTTACCTTTTTACTCATTGCCGCAGCTTACGAGCTTTTTCCAGAAGCAGTAGTTACAGTTGAACATTCCCTGGGAAAGGGGCTTTACTGTGAAATTAAAAAAAGCCCGGAGCTAAGCACTGCCGATGTTACCGCCATTGAGCGGCGCATGCGGCAACTGGTGAAAATGGACCTGCCCATAAAAAAAAGGCGGGTTCCGCTTTCCGAAGCGGCGCAGATTTTCCGTCGCCAGGGATTCGAAGACAAACTGGCTCTGCTGAAAAACTGGCCTAAAGATTACCTGAACCTTTATCGTATTGACGGGATGGAAGATACTTTGTATGGTTACCATGTCCCGCGCACCGGGCTGCTCGATATATTTGAACTGAAACACTATCCACCAGGGCTGATTTTAAGATTTCCCGACGAAGAGGATCCTTCCCGGGTCGCTCCTTTTGTAGAGCAGAAGAAGCTGTTTGAAATTTTCCGCGAAGCAGAGCGGTGGGGAGCCATCCTCGGTTTTGACACCGTGGGGGCGATGAACAGGCTGATCGAGGAAGGAGAGGGTTCGGAGGTAATTCGCATAGCTGAAGCGCTGCATGAAAAAAAGATCGCCCAGATCGCCGATCTGATCAGCGCCAGCGGCTCCGAAATCCGGGTCATCCTGGTGGCCGGGCCTTCATCTTCGGGTAAAACTACTTTTGCCCAGCGCTTGCGGACTCAGCTTTTGGTCAACGGGCTGCGACCTCTGCCTATCTCCATCGACAATTATTTTGTCGATCGCGAGCATACCCCTCTGGATGAATCCAGTAACCCCGATTTTGAGCATATTGAAGCCATCGATCTGCCCCTCTTCAATGAGCATCTCTTGCGCCTGATCGAGGGGAAAGAGGTGGAGATCCCCATTTATAACTTTACCACGGGAAAGCGGGAATACCGTGGTCAGATCATGCGGTTGGATGAAAATCAACCGTTAATTATTGAAGGTATTCATGGATTAAACGAAACTTTAACCCGTGCTATCCCCCGCCGTAATAAATTCAAGATTTATATCTCTGCCCTGACAGCGCTGAACATTGACCGCCATACCCGTATCCACACTACCGATACGCGCTTGCTGCGGCGCATCGTGCGCGATGCCCAGTTTCGTGGTAACAGCGCTCTGGAAACCATTCGCTGCTGGCCTTCGGTCAGGCGCGGCGAGGAGCGTGATATTTTCCGCCTCCAGGAGGAGGCCGATATTATGTTTAACTCCGCCCTGGTTTATGAGCTGGCGGTGATCAAGGAGCAGGCTGAATTTTTACTTAACCAGATTGACCGCTCGCAGCCGGAATATATTGATGCCAGGCGACTGCTCTCTTTTCTATCCTTTTTCTTACCCCTGGAGCCATCCGGGGTGCCCTCCAATTCCCTTCTGCGCGAATTTATCGGCCAATCCTGTTTCTTTGAAACTTAATCTTCCTTCCCCGGGCCTCAAGGGTTAAGCCTGTCCTTCTTGGAGCCATCGGTTAGAAGCATTTGCGGAATACCCGGAGATGCCTGCGTTGATTTTGCTAATTAACGGTGGTAATGATAGGATCAAAAGCAGTTGCACAAACCTGGAGGTTATAAGATGTTTAACAAAAAGATACTGATTGTGCTTATAGTCGCAGCAATGCTAATGACTGTGAGCTGTGCACCGATGGGCGGAGATGAGCTGGTGCTTGCCGATGCCGGGTGGGACAGCATACAAATTCATAACGGTATCGCTTCTTTTATTATTGAGAACGGCTACGGTTATGAAACCAGGGTCCTGTCCGGTTCCACGGCCATGACATTTACCTCCCTGCGGGAAGGCAGCATCGACATCTATATGGAAACCTGGCAGGGGAACCTTAAAGACAGCTATGATGAAGGGATTGAAAGCGGCGATATCCTTGAGCTGTCCGTTAATTACGATGATTCCCGGCAAGGGTATTATGTGCCCACCTTTGTCATTGAGGGCGATCCGGAGCGGGGGATTGAGCCGATGGCCCCGGATCTGCGCCGGGTTGATCAGCTTCATGATTACTGGGAACTGTTTGAGGATCCTGAAGATCCCGGCCGTGGCCGCATTGTCGGTTCACCGCCAGGTTGGGAAGTAGATCTAATTATGAAAGGTAAAGTAGAGGGCTACGGGTTGGAGGAGCATTACAATTATTTCAGCCCCGGCTCAGACACAGCCCTGGCCACTGCTTTAGTCGGCGCCTATGAGAAGGGGGAGCCCATCGTGGCTTATCACTGGGAGCCATCCTGGGTGATGGGAATGTATGATTTTACCTTCCTGGAGGAGGACGGGTTTGATCAGGGGAAATGGGCCGATGGATATACCTGTATCACGCCGGCCATGCCCGTGACGGTTGTTGTTAACGCGGAACTACCGGAGAAAGCGCCTGATGTAGTTGCTTTTCTGGAGAATTACCAGACTAGTACTGCGCTGACCAACTATGCCCTTTCCTATATGCATGAGCACGATTCTGGCACCGATGAGGCTGCGCTCTGGTTCCTGAGGGAATACGAAGAGCTCTGGAGCGAGTGGGTGCCGGAAGAGATTGCCGGTAAAGTCAGGGAGGCCCTTGCTCAGTAGGCCGGGCCTTAGCCTATAAACGATGACGGTTACAGACACAACCTCTAGTCTGGCTTTTAACCGTCATCTTTTTTTGAAAAGCGGAGGATGAGAGAATGTTTCCAGAACAGATTACTTTAGAATTAGGCAAATATGTTAACGATTTTATCTACTGGTTAAATAACAATTATGGCATGGTTTTTGATGTTATCTGTAATGGTGTACGTTGGTTACTGTTAAACATTGAATGGATGTTGTTGCTGATGCCCTGGTGGTTCTTAATTGCCCTGGTGTTTATTTTAGGCTGGCGACTGAAATCGCTTCTTTCCGGGGTTGTTTTTGCAGTAATGCTCTTTATTATCGGCGCCTTTGGGCTCTGGGAGCCAACAATGTCTACCCTGGCGATAGTCCTGACCGCTGTGTTTTTTTCGCTGCTGATAGGGATTCCCCTGGGCATTTACATGAGTAGCCGCGACAGTGTCGCCCTGGTGTTAAAACCAATACTGGATGCGATGCAAACTTTGCCTAGTTTTGTCTATCTAATCCCGGCTGTTATTCTTTTTAACATGGGTAAAGTTCCCGGCGTATTTGCGACTATGATTTATGCCCTGCCGCCGATTATCCGGCTGACCAACCTGGGCCTGCGGCGGGTGTCTCAAGAGATGGTGGAGGCGGCTCAGTCATTTGGTTCATCGTCTTGGCAACTGTTGTTTCGCATTAAACTGCCTCAGGCGCTGCCGACAATAATGACGGGGGTTAACCAGACAACAATGATGGCCCTGGCCATGGTAGTGATTGCCGCGATGATTGGTGCCGGCGGTATCGGCCATGTGGTTGTTACATCGATTAATCGCATTGATATTGCTGGCGGAACCGAAAGCGGGCTGGCGGTTGTGTTTCTGGCAATTATTATCGACCGGCTCACCCAGGGCCTAGGCGATCGTTTTAATGCAAACCTGAGTTAAATTGCAGTAGGGAGAAGGTATGAAGATGACTACGAAACTGCAGACTGAAAATTTGACCAAGGTCTTTGGCCGTCCGTCCAAACAAGTGTGGCGCATGTTAAAAGAAGGTGTGGCCAAGGATGAAATACTCAAGAGAACCGGCTGTACGGTTGGGGTAAATAACGTTTCCTTCAAAGTAAATAAAGGTGAGGTTTTTGTAATTATGGGTTTGTCCGGGAGCGGCAAATCGACGTTGATCCGCTGCCTGAACCTGCTAACCAAACCGACAGCGGGTAAGGTTTTTGTGGATGGAGAAAATATTCTGGAATACTCCCGGGAAGAGCTTCGCCGCCTCCGCCAAAACAAAATGGCCATGGTATTTCAACATTTCGGGCTGTTTACGCATATGAGCGTGCAAAATAACGTGGAATACGGCCTGGCAGTCAAGGGGATCCCCCGGGAAGAACGGGAGAAAAAGGCTCAGCAGGCACTAGAAGCGGTAGGCCTAGGGGGGTGGCAGGATATGCTGCCCGGCCAGCTTAGCGGCGGCATGCAGCAGCGGGTGGGGCTGGCCCGGGCCTTGGCCAATGATCCGGATATATTACTGATGGATGAACCTTTTAGCTCTTTGGACCCGTTAATTCGTCGGGATATGCAAATGGAATTGCTGGAGTTACAGGATCGTTTACAAAAGACGATTGTCTTTATTACCCATGATATTAATGAGGCCTTTAAAATGGGGGACCGGGTGGCGGTGATGAAAGACGGGATCATTGAGCAAACCGGCACCCCGGAGGAGATACTTGCCAATCCCGCCAGCGACTATATCCGGGATTTTGTACAGGATGTAGATCGTTCCCGGGTGTTGCAGGCCAAAGATATAATGTTTACTCCCGACGCCCTGCTCTCCCGGAAATCCGGATTAAAAATGGCAATCCGGGAAATGCAGCTCCATGGTATCTCCAGTGTTTTTGTCATCGGCAGCGGACGTAAGCTGCTGGGTTTGATCACTATCGATGATGCCGTCAGTGCCCTGAAAGATAATAAAACCGTCGATGATATTCTAAAAGATGATTATTTCACCACCGGACCGGAGATATATGTAAACGAGCTTATACCGTTAGCAAAGGATACCCGCTACCCGATTGCGGTTGTTGATGAGAACGAGCGGCTGCTGGGGATTATTGTGCGCGCCTCCGTGATCTCTGCATTTGTCGGATAAGAACCTAACTGCCGGGCGCGAAAAAAGCATATCTCTTTCCAAGAAAGGAATTGGCAGATCGTCTGGCGAATCGAGGGGAGAGCTAAAAAAGCTCGCCAGTTCATGAAGTAGCTATTTGGGCATCTTTACAGAATTAGCATCAAAAGGCGCCCCAGCGGCTTGGGGGTGAGTAGATGAGGCAGGAGCAGTCAGTGCTGTTTCCCGAGAAAACAGAACATGCAAAAATCTTAACACCGGGGCAGCTCCATTCTGAGGTTATCCGGTTTAACGAATTTGAAAAAACAACCAGTTGCCTTGAATTTCCTGACCCGGCGGTAGATATCCCCGTATATATAAACGAATTTTGGACATCAAAACAAAGAGCCGCACATTCCTTACACGAGGTCTCCTACAGGGCTTGCTTTAAACCCCAGTTGCCTCGTTTTTTCATTACCCGTTTAACCGGTGAAAACGATCTTGTTTATGACCCATTCATGGGCCGGGGCACTACCGTTATTGAAGCGGCATTGCTAAATCGGGTTCCGGTGGGCTGTGATATTAATCCGCTTAGTCAAATCTTAACGAATCCAAGGCTCAACCCGCCTGAAATTGTGGAGATTCAAGAGCGTCTTCAGAGTATTGATTTACAAAAGCCACAAGAAATTTGGGACGACCTGTTAGTGTTTTATCACCCGGAAACATTACGTTCAATTACAAACTTAAGAGAGTACTTATTGAAAAAGGAAAAATACGGCGAGATAGATCGGGTTGATGCCTGGATACGAATGGTGGCTACAAACCGGCTTACCGGGCATTCGAGGGGTTTTTTTTCTGTTTATACCTTACCGCCCAACCAGGCGGTGTCAGTAGATTCACAGCGTAAAATTAATGAGAAACGATCTCAAACCCCTCCCTGGAGAGACGTTAAGGCCATTATTTTGCGGAAGAGTCGCTCACTGTTAAGAAAATTAAAAAGAAGTGAAGCAACACTACTGCAAAGTATATTTACCAGAACCAGGTTAATCACCTCATCTGCAGATCATACCCCAGAAATTCAAGATAACACGGTTAATCTCGTGGTTACATCACCGCCTTTTTTGGATGTTGTTGACTATCATCAAGACAACTGGCTGCGTTGTTGGTTTAATGGAATTGATACCGGTGGTGTAAACATTTGGCATTTAAGCAACCCGGGCGCCTGGCAAGAGAAGATGACGGATCTGTTTAAAGAGTTAAAGAGGATTCTTGTGCCCGGAGGTTACGTAGCTTTTGAGGTCGGCGAAGTTCGTAATGGTAAGATCTTTCTTGAAACACTGGTAGTTCCTGCAGCGCTTACAGCCGGGTTGATTCCCGAAATGGTTATCGTTAATAGCCAGGCATTTACGAAGACATCAAATTGCTGGGGAGTAGATAATCTTAAAAAAGGCACCAACACAAACCGAATTATTTTACTCCGCAGGTGACAGGGGGACGTTTCTCTTGTCACCTTCCTTGCCGGAATACTACAGGCCCTTTCATACAGGCCACTACTTTTGCGCTGGTTATGACCGGCGATAGGCGGGCTCGTCAAAGAGAAACTATTTTAAAAAGTTAATCATCTGTGATAAAATTAGTATGAATCACGTTAAAACAAGAGGTGATTACGATGATCAGGTTGACCCGGTCTGCGACGTGTTTACGGCGGTTTAGTTTCCTAGCAGTTTTATTATTACTTTGTTTAATGGGGCCGGCCGGAATTCTGCCGGTCAGCGGGGAAACTGCTGAAACTGGTGAGCTCTACTTGACGATTTTACATACCAATGATGAGCATTCGGCCATGATTCCGCATTCTCCGGCGGTAGATTTTCATCCGGAGATGGCCGATCCGACCATCGGGGGTTACGCCCGCCTGGCTACTGCAGTGCAGCAAATCCGGGAGAAAAAAGCAGAAGCAGGTGAGCCCGTCCTGCTTTTTTCGGGTGGAGATTATACCGGCGGCTCTCCTTTCAGCTGGCTTATCCCCGAAGGAATTCCTGCCCAACTGGCGATCATGCATCTGATTGGATATGATGCTGCGACCATCGGCAACCATGAGTACGATTACGGCACCGCGGTGCTGGCGCGCTACCTGCAGGCGGCGGGCTATCCCGAAGCTAATGCTAAGACAGTTCTGCTGGCCTCCAATACGGTTCCGCCGCCGGAACATCCGCTGGCAGAAATCTTCCGGCAGAAGCACCTGATCGAGCTGGAAAACGGCCTTACCGTGGGGCTCTTCGGACTGATTGGCCAGGATGCTATCTCGGTGGCCAATAGCCCCGAACCGGTGGAATTTACCGATCAGCATGAGACCGCTGCCGCGATAGCGAAAGAGTTAAAAGAAGAAGGGGCTGATCTAATCGTGGCCCTTACCCATTCTGGTGTCGAGGAAGACCGCGAGCTGGCCCGCGCGGTGCCCGAGATTAACGTTGTTGTCGGGGGGCATTGTCATACCGCGCTTACAGAACCGGTGCTTGAAGGGGAGACGATCATCGTTCAGGCCGGTTCCATGTTGGAGTGTCTCGGCGTTCTCGAGCTGGCTTTTGACCCCGAAAGTGAAAAGGTGCGCCTTCGTAACGGCACGGAGAAGCCTTACCTTTTACCCATTGATGATAAGCTTGAACTGCACCCGCAGGTTAGTGAAGCGCTGGCCGGCTATACCGCAGAGCTCAACGCGTTAATTGCCCGGCGGACCGGCGGACGTTTTCTAAATATTATGGATACGGTGGCCTGGTGCGATTTCGAGATTCCGGATACGCCGCCGCTCCAGGAGACCCCTTTCGGTAATTTTGTCGCCGATGCGATGCGCCTGGTTACTTCGCAGAAGATCGGGCAGCGGGTTGATTTTGCCCTTCAGGCCAACGGCTCCATCCGCGGCAGCCTCTCTCCGGGCAGCTTGGAACATTCCTATGGTAAAGTCTCTTTCTACGATTTGGCCGACCTGATTGGGCTGGGGGTTGGTCCGGACGGCCAGGCCGGTTACCCCGTTGTCTCGCTCTACCTGACCGGCGAAGAGATGTGCCGTGTTCTTGAAGTAGCGGTACTGTTGGAGCAGATGCTCGGCAATACTTATTACTTGCAGTTTTCAGGTTTACGCTACGACTACAATCCCCGCAACGGCATTCTTTTTACCGTGCCGGGGCTAGACCTGCCGGTTCCTTCGACCCGCGCCGTGGTCCGGGCGGAGCGTTATACCGGCGAGGGGCGCCAGGGTACGGGTAGCGAGAGCTATGTTCCGCTGGTGCGGGGTGACAAGGAGCTCTACAACCTGGTCACCGACTCTTACATCCTCTCTTTTCTCCCCATGATTGGAGAGATGTTGCCGATGCTGAAGCTCGAGCCGAAGGATAGCACCGGTAACCCCGTTCCCATAGAGGAGCTGGATAAGCTGATCGTTAAAGTTGACGGGGAGGAGTTAAAGGTATGGCAGACGGTGATCGAGTATGCCGCGGCACAGCCTTTGAACGACCAGGGGGTTCCCCAGATTGATCCTTACTATGCTGCCCCAGTTGGCCGGATCAACCAGGCCTGGTCAATCCCCTTCTTGATCTGGCCGATTTTAATTCTGCTGGCGCTAATCGCCTTGGTTATCTTCTTAATTCGCAGGGCCTCGCGCCGCAAGAGCGCTCGAAGAATGCTCCTGGAGAGCGAGGAAAGTAAAACTTAAGGAGGAACGTTAATTGGGTCATCTTTGTTACGGCCTTAGCGGCCAGGTTTTTGTAGTTACCGGCGGCAGCCGGGGGATTGGATTGGAAATAGTGCGCCGCCTGGTCAGGGATGAACAGGCGAAGGTGGTGCTCTGTGCCCGAAAGCAAGAGGGGCTTGACCAGGCCGTGGCCGAACTTAATGCCGGCGACAACCTTCTGGCCATAGCGGCTCATATCGCCCGTGAAGAGGATGTGGATAACCTTATCAAGCGGGCCTATGATACGTTTGGCCGCGTGGATGCGCTGATCAACAACGTCGGGATGAACCTGCTGACCCCCTCTACCGCTGACGCGAATCCGGCTACCTGGCAGAAGATTATCGATACCAACCTGAACGGCACCTATCTCTGTTCCCGCGCCGCGGCACGGATCATGAAAAACCAGGGGAGGGGCAAAATTGTGAATATCTCGTCTATCGCCGCGCGGCGAGCCGCTCCCGGGATGGGCATCTACGGCGTGGCCAAGGCGGGCATTGAGTCGCTGACCAGGGTGCTGGCTGTAGAGCTGGCGCCGGATATCCGGGTCAACGCGGTGGCGCCGAGCATGGTCAAGACCGGCTTCAGCATGCCCTTCTGGTCCAATCCGGAGACGCATGACGAGATTATCAAGGGGATCCCCTTAGGTAGGCTGGCTGAGCCCGCCGATATCGTCGAGCCGGTGCTCTTCTTATGTTCCAACGGAGCCGGCTTTATCACCGGGCAGGTGATCAACGTTGACGGCGGCGCCACTATCCTGTAGAACACCGCTTTTCGGGAGGTTATTTCGTAAAAGCGATTGAGACCGTTGGTCTGACCAAGTATTACGGTAAGGCGCGGGGAATTGTCGATCTCAATCTGCGGGTGGAAGAGGGCGGGATCTTCGGCTTTGTCGGCCCGAACGGCGCCGGCAAGAGTACGACTATCCGCACACTGCTAAACTTGATTTTTCCCAGCAGCGGCCATGCCAGGATCTTCGGTCTCGATGTAGCGCGCGACAGTGTCCAGATCCGGAAAGGGGTCGGTTACCTGGGCGGCGAGACGGGCTATTACGACGATCTTACTGTAGAAGGGCTGCTGCGCTATACGGCTTCTTTTCACCGCGGTGACTTCACCGTTCGGATCAGAGAGCTGAGAAAAAGCTTTTGGCCTCGACCGGCTGAGCTTCTCTGAACCGCTTGGCTATTATGGCACCGAAATCTATTTTCTGGTCCTCCTTTTCGGTGGGATTTACGCCGCCATTTTAGGCTCCGGGATCATGGCCAAGGAGGAAGAAGAGAAAACCATCGAGTTTTTACTGGCCCGGCCGGTATCCCGGTCCCAGATTATCACCGGCAAGCTGTTTACCCTGCTGATCTACTTGCTCTTTCTTAACTTGCTTATCGGCCTGGCCGTCCTGGCTGCCTTTAAAGCCTTTGTTTCGGTCTCCTACTCTTTACAGGTTCTTCTAAAGCTGTTGGCGGCGCCGTTCCTGGCGCACTTTTGTAGATCCAACAAGCATTCTACAGCGTGCCGCCCGGCAGCGCAGTAAGAATGCCTACTCATTATGCCCGGATGCGCCGGCCCATGCCGGTCACTCCCTGTTTTCTCTTCCTGCCAAAAGGCTGTGGTATAAAATGTAATGTCAAAAGAACCGTCCCCTTGACACCTGGCAGGCCCAGGCTGAGATTAAAAGTTGCAAAATTATGAAACAGATAACCATCTTTAAACGTTACTATTTATAGAAAGGTTAAAATATCTGGCTTAACGGCTAAGGTTAATCTTTGCAGTAGTAAAAAAACTAAAAGGAGGTTGAAGTTGAAAAGGTTAGTAACAATTTTATTGGTATGCATAGCCATTTTCCTTTCGGGATGCGGAATAGCCAATGAAACGGCCGGTCAAAACCAAAAACAAACAAAATATTTAGACAAGGCCGGCTTTCAGAAGGAATACAGGGATGCAACGGTACATTTAGAGCTGCCGCCTGCTATTTTCTTTCCCGACGAAGCTAATACCGGGGGGGCTCAGAGTTTTGAGGAAGGGTGCGGTGTTTCGTTTGCACAACAGTACTGGATATATGCGTGGCAAGTTGAATGGCTTGAGCAGCGGAATAGAGACCAGGAACGTGAGGTTGCAGCCATTAATATGCTTAAAAATGTCATTCCAGAATGTGAGTTTATGAGAGAGAAGATAGATGAAGCCGGCAGACGTTTATACTATGAATATATTAGGAAGGCTGAGCTTGGTGATCCTAGCGGTTTTCAGCATGAAGTTTCTGTAAATCCGATGAAACTAGAACGAGCACTTGATGATTAAACTAAAGGGCGCCAAATTTTACCGTATATCTAAATACCTCGGCCTATCCCTGGCTGTATGCGCTGTTGCAGCAGTTGCCTTTAAACTTGGCATAAAACAGTCTCAAAGCGAGCCCCATCAGATAGATATGTCATCAGACCAGGTAATACAGACAGCCATGGCAGAGATCCGTTCGATTACAAGTGTGCTGGTGCTGGAGGCTATTGTGGTGGCTAATCCGCTCTATCGCATCGCTGCTCCCCTTGACGGAACTATCGTCAGGCTTAATAGCGGCTCTATTGGAATACTTCCGGAAGACGGGGATTGGATTAATTTTTCTTCGTCTAGAGACGGAAGTATCGAAATGGCGAAGGTTGATCTTTGTGGTGCAGAACCAATCTGTTTACCTCAATCCAGCAGGATTGAAAGTTTGCTTGTTCCACCGGGAACAACGGTTAAAGCAGGACTTCCTATCTTGAACGTCAGGCATTTCGGATTCGCGCTTCAGTCAATACTTCCACCTGAAAAAACATACAGGCTTTATGACGGTATTATATCAGCGCGGGGCGAGATAACTAACGGGCCCGGACCGTTTGATTGCCTTGTTTTAGGGACGCCTTTTGTACCCGGAGCAGGCGGCTATATGATCGGTAATGGTGAAATTGAAACCGAAGATTCATCCCCGGTTGGGGGAATTCAGGTGACAGATAGTAACCAGGGAGTAGTGGTTATTGCGGCGGTCCCCCCAGGGATCAAACTGTTAGAAGGAGCCCCGGGGCTCCTCGCCTTGACAACAGCCGAAGTGAAAGACGCCGTTGTGTTACCGATAGAGGCGGTTGCCGGAATAAGCCAGCGGGGACAGGTCTATGTGGAGGATAAAGGTGAACGTGTGCTGCGTAACGTTAGTTTAGGTATTACAGACGGCTCTTATGTTCAGATCACCAGCGGTCTAAGAGGCGGTGAAAAGATCATTCTCCCTTCACCCAGCATTACCAATCTTCAATAGAGGGTGAGAGATGCTCGAATTACAAAGCTGTTGTAAATCAATCAGGCTTCCTTCCGGCGATACCCTTCAATTGTTGCGTGATCTATCGCTAAAAATTTTACCCGGCGAATCCCTGGCTATACTGGGACGTTCTGGCACAGGGAAGAGCACGCTTCTTGGGTTGCTCGGTTTGCTGGATACTTTAGACTGCGGATCTTATCGTGTAGATGGTCAAGAAACAGTTGGTCTGTGCGATCGGGCATTGGCGAATCTGCGGGGTAGAACCTTCGGCTTTATCTATCAACGCTTCTGCTTGATGAGCCGGCTATCTGCTTTTCAAAATGTTGAAGCGCCCCTTTTACACAGGCCAGGGCGAAGAGCTGATCGCCATAAGGCTGTTTATGAAGCCCTGGATAAGGTGGGGCTAATTGAACGGGCAAAGCATAAACCGGATCAGCTATCGGGGGGTGAGCAGCAGCGAGTGGCGATCGCCCGTGCGCTGGTACACAATCCGCATGTAATTCTGGCCGATGAACCCACAGGCTCACTTGACCGCTCAACCGGGACAATGATTCTCAGGTTATTGTTCAATTTGGTAAAAGAAGCCGGGGTTACGTTAGTCGTTGTCACACACGAACCTCTGATTGCAGCTCAGATAGAACGAGTGCTTGAACTGTCTAACGGTGCGCTTAAGGATGGGAACCTATGATCTTTCAAATATTAATAATTGCATGGTTAGGTGTACGGTCGCGCCTGGGGCGAAGTATCCTTACCGCTTTAAGCTTGTTTATCGGTGTACTGGCAATTGTGGTGATTCAGGCCGGAGCAGGAGCAGCTCAAGATGCAGTGATGTCCAATGCAATTCTTACTGGCGGGCGGGCTATGACGTTAAGTTTAAATGTTTCAAATGGGAGGCGTGCTTTTGGGCAAGCAGATCAGTTGCTCTCTCATCTGAACAATGTACTGGCACCTGTCAAAGCGACTGCTGTAATGACAGTGGATGCAGACAGCACTCTTTTTCCCGGTGGAAGCGTTGAAATGACTTTGGTTAAGGGTGATCTTCGGGAAATACGGCCTTTTCCTGTGAGAAGAGGCGAATGGATCGGCTCCGGGTCGGATATTGTCCTGCCGGTTGTAATCAACGAAGCGACGAGCGCGAATTTTGGGTTAACTACTGGTATGACTTTTTCCATAAGTCCGGGACATACCCATGAGCAAGTGAATGTCCGTGTTATTGGCGTAATAACAGATGGAATGAAAGAACCAAACGCTTATGCGCCTCTTGACTTAACTCAATCTTGGGTAAAGCAGTTGGCCGGGCTGGTATCACCCAAGATTTTGATTCATGCGGACAGCGGGACCAGCCAGGCGCAGTTAACCGGCTTGATTCGAAACGAGTACTTTCGCTTTTTTGATACTGAGAGATCTCCTGAAATCAGCCGGATAGACCAGGCAGACGATTTCGCCCAAACACTGGGAACAATCAAGTTGATCTTTTCGATAATTGCCGGATTAAGCTTAGTTGTGGGCGCCATGGGTATTCTAAACATTGGTCTGGCTACGCTTCGGGAACGCTCTGATGAACTGTCTCTCCACCGGTCATTTGGGGCGACCCGTCTGCAAGTAATTGCCATCATCGTTTTAGAGGGACAGATCGTTGCTCTAAGTGCCGCCTGCATCGCCATTGTTTTCGGACTTTTCGGTTTTCCCCTTGCTGCCTCTTTTTTATCTCAAGGAATCGAAGTTTCTTTACAAAACTTTCCCTACGAAGCGGCCGTCATAGGCGTTGTTGCCTGTTGTTTTGCTGCTTTTATCGGTAGCCTGGTACCGGCTATTCGGGCGGGACATGTGCCGATTGCATCGATAATGCGTTTATAGGTAAGATGCTTCCACTCTGCGGGAAAACTCAAACTTCCCCCGGTATGAAGAGATGAATATATATTTATCAAGAGCGTTTTTATATCCTAAAGGGATACTTTACCAAACTTACTGGCAAGTAACTTTTTGCCCCTGTGAAGCCTGACTCGTACAGTTATTTCTGATATGCCGAGCAGTATCGCTATCTGTGTGTTTGATAATTCATAGAAGAATTTTAGCAGTAATGTATCGGCGTATTTGCGGTCGAGGGTTTTGACCAATTTATACATATGTTCGATTGTTTCATTGCCGATCAGTTCTTCTAAAGGCAACGGTTTATTATCAACTAATACCAACTGATCACTATGCAAACAGGTCACTCTTTTTCTTTTGATCTTTCGATACATATCGATAGCTATATTTCTGGTAATGATAACGATGAAAGATCTTCTTTTGTCAGAGGATACTTTTTCAATTTTGATGGGATTTTCCATAAGTTTAAGAAAAACCGTGTGGGTGGCATCCTCCGCCAGCATGTGATCTTGTAATATCGTAAACGCCGTATGAAACATTAAGAACTTGTACTTAAGATACAGCTGTTCTATCAGGGTCTGTTTATTTAAATCCGGAATCTTTATGAAGGAATCGAGCATTCAAACCCCTCCGGTTTGCATTTTTACAACCCAAATACTGTAGATACATTATAGCCAACTTGGATTGAGAAGTCTGTCGAATTATGCGATTGTTATCTTTGTTTTGGTTAACATTAAGAGCAAAACTACCGGCTGTCGATTGTATTTAAAGTGAAAAGTTATTTACAGGCGTCAATGTTATTGAGAGGCTATTTTTATTGGATGTGTCAAAATGGGGTAGTGCTGCTTACAATATAGCGGGGCGTAATTATGAAGGAGTATCCGCCCTATTTTCTCAATGGAAACTTATTCCTATTCAAGGGGAGGTGAGACTGTTGGTCACAATAATCAAAGATTTTATTCCGCGGGGACGACGCAACCGGCCGGGTTACCGGTTAAATCCTCGTTATATCACCATTCACGATACCGCCAATACCAACACCGGCGCTGATGCAAAGGCACATGCGCGCTACCTGAAAAGCGGTACCGCCGCTGCTATCCCCGCGAGCTGGCACTATACGGTTGACGATAGGGTAGCCGTGCAGCACCTGCCGCTCAACGAGGTCGGCTGGCATGCTGGGGACGGTACTTACGGCACCGGAAACAGGGAGAGCATCGGCATTGAGATTTGCGAAAACAAAGACGGCGTCCGCACGGAAGCAGAAAAAAACGCGGCCTGGCTGACGGCAAAGTTGCTCCGTGATTTTTCCCTGGAGCTAGAGCGGGTCAAACAGCACCACTACTGGTCGGGTAAAAATTGCCCCCGGGTGCTCCGCGGGCGGGCCGGCGGGTGGAGCTCTTTTTTAAAGGCGGTGCAGTCGCATCTCCAACCCTCCGGGAGCACGCCTATTCTCGGGCAGCCGGCGGCAACCGTTCAGCAAGCTCAAGAATGGGCCCGGCGCAGGCAGGCCCACGCGCGCTTTGTCGAGATCGCCCCGGTTTACTGGCAATACGGCGCTCTCACGGGCCTGCGCCCGGAGGTTCTCTATGCTCAGAGCGCCAAGGAGACCGCCTTCGGGCGTTACGGCGGCGCGGTACAGCCAGGGCAGAACAATTGGGCCGGGATCAAGGTCAAGAGTCCCCAGGGGGATAGCACGACCGATTTCGAAACCTTTGCTACGCCCGAAGAGGGGGTCCGGGCCCATTTCAATCATATCTGTGCTTACGTCGGGCTGGAGCCGGTAGGTGTGCCCCACGGGCGCTACTGGGTCGTGCTGGCGCAGCCCTGGGCTGGCCGGGTCAGGTTTGTCGAGGAGCTGGGCGGAAAATGGGCTGTCAGTGCCGATTATGGAGTGAGCATCGTGCGCGATTACCTGTCCGGGCTGCTGGCCACGCCGCCTCCCGCTGCGGAGCCGCCGTCTGCACCGGTAGAGCCGCCGCCTGCACCGGTAGAGCCACCGCCTGCACCGGTAGAGCCGCCGCCTGCACCGGTAGAGCCGCCGCCTGCGCCAGGTAGCCCCCCGGAGACAGCAGAACCCGTTCCAGAACCGCCGGAGATACCTGCACCGGAACCCGAATTTCCGGAAATACCGGAGCCAGATCAGGGCAGCTTTCTGGTTTTACTTCTTGAGCGGCTGGCAGGCTTTATCTACGAACTTTTTAAAAAGCTGGCCGGCAGAATTATAAGGTCTAAGAAGGAAGCTCCGAAGGGAGATTAATTTAATTAAAAAAGAGATTCGAGCAGTCTTAGGCCTGGCAAAAAGGGGGGGATAGCTTTAAGGGGCCAGGGTTGGTGGTAAAATTGCTTTTGTAGAGATATAATCGAGAGGGAAAGATTAAAAGAGTATCGCTTACTGCCACCGGCCGCAGGAGAGGGAGAGGGCCTTGAAAATTGTTGTCATTGGCGGGGGATCAAGTTATACACCCGAACTGGTTGAAGGAATGATCAAGGGGCACACCTCTTTTCCGGTTTCTGAAATCTGCCTCGTCGATCTAGAGGCCGGCGCCGTGAAGCTTTCGGCCGTAGCCGGGCTTGGCCAGCGGATGCTTCACCAGGCCGGCCTCGAGGAAAAGATTAAGCTTACCAGCACCTTAGATCGCTCTACCGCCCTGCCCGGCGCCGATTTTGTGATCAGCCAGTTTCGCACCGGCGGCACTGCCGCCCGGATGAAAGACGAGCTGCTGCCGCTGCCTTACGGCATTGTCGGCCAGGAGACCACCGGGCCGGGCGGCTTTGCCGCGGCGCTGCGCCATATTCCGGTTGCTCTGGAGCTGGCCGCGGATATGGAGCGGCTCTGCCCGGATGCTTTTTTGATTAACTTCACTAATCCATCCGGCATTATCACCGAATCCCTGCAGCGGCAGAGCACGGTGAAAAGCGCCGGGCTCTGCAATATTCCGTTAGCTATACAGAAAACGGTGGCCGCCTTCCTCGATGTCGCTCCCGAGCGGCTCAAGCTAACCTTCACCGGCCTGAACCATCTCAGTTGGGTTACTCGAATTCTTCTTGACGATACCGATTTAACTGCCCGGGTCCTCTCCGCCCCAGAGACGGCCTTTTTTTTAACCCGCGATTTTCCGGAGATCGATCCGGCACAGGTGCAGGCGCTACTGCACTCCCTCGGGGCGCTTCCCTCGCCGTACCTGCTGTATTATTATTTTCCGAAACAGACCTTTGCCCTGGCGAAGAGACAAGCCGATGACGGTACGAATCGTGCCCGGGAGCTCCTCGCTCTCGAGGAAGAGCTGTTTAAGCTTTACCGCGATCCCACTCTTGATAAAAAACCGGCTCAGCTTTCATTGCGTGGTGGAGCTTTCTACTCCGAGGCGGCGGTCTCTTTAATGCGGGCAATCTCTAGCGGCGGCACCGCGCAGCAGGTTTTAAATATAAAAAACGATCATGCCATTCCCGACCTGCCGGCGACCGCCGTGGTCGAGACAAATTGCCTGGTCAAGGGGGGGAAAATAAGGCCGCTCTCTCCGGGGCCTCTGCCCGCAGAGCTGCGCGGCCTGGTTCAGCAGGTAAAGGCTTACGAGCAGCTGACCATTGAGGCGGCGATAGCCGGGGATAAACGCGCCGCTTACCTGGCCTTGCTCAGTCACCCCCTGGTCGGGGGGGCAGATACGGCCGGGGCCCTCCTCGGCGAAATTCTGAAGGAGAATGTACCCTACCTGCCGCAATTTAACCCATTATTAAAAGGCAGAAAAGATGGGTGATTATTTTTAATTCCAGTCGGGCGAGGCAGGTCTCGCCCCTGCTGACTTCTTGAAGGAGAGGTGATTTTAATGAGAGCAGGGCCAAAGAGATATTTCGCCGGTATTGACGGCGGGGCGACAAAAACCCTAGCCCTCTGCGGCGACGGCGACGGTAACCTTCTTGGCTACGGCCTGGATGGCCCTTCCAATTACCAGGTCGTCGGGGCAGCTGCAGCACTGCGCGCGGTTGCCGGGGCCCTCGACCAGGCGCTGCAGCAGGCCGGCTTAGATCGCGGCGCTCTCGATTTTACCGTTTTTGCTTTAAGCGGCGCCGATCTGCCGTCCGACCACCGGCTTTTGCAGGAAAAGCTAGCCGAGGGTTTCCCCGGGATGCCGTTTCAACTGGTCAACGATAGCTGGGCCGCTTTCCGGGCGGGAACCGGCGCTGCTTATGGAGCGGTCTCCATCTGCGGAACGGGGACCAATGCAGCCGCTTGTAACCGGGCCGGCGCCCGGGCTGCTCTGCGCAGCCTCGGTTACGATTGCGGTAACTGGGGGGGCGCCGCCGACTTGGCCCGCGAAGCGCTGCACCATGCTTTTCGCTCCGAAGAGGGGACCGGGCCGAAGAGCCGCCTCGAAGAAAGGGTCCTGCAGCTCTTTTCTGCCGATTTCAGCGATTACAGCGCCCTGGCCGAGGCGCTACGCGACGATCTTTCTTTGAAGGTCCGCACCATCCACCGGCTGCCCACCTTGGTATTTGAACTTGCCGCTGCCGGCGATGCCGTTGCTCAGGAGATTCTGATCCGGATGGGGACAGTTACCGGGGGAGATTGCGCTGCGGTGATCAAAGCGGTGGGAATGGAACAGGAGAGCTGTGAGGTTGTTCTTGCCGGGGGGATGTATGCTGCCGCGCGGCAGCATAACCCGCTTCTGATAGACTCCTTTACCCTGGCCCTGCACCGCACCGCTCCTCGTGCCCGGCTGTGCCTTCCGGCCTTTGAGCCGGCGGTCGGCGCCTACCTACTGGCGGCGGAGAAAGGCGGAGAGAGTATCAGCCATAGCGGTGATGAACCGTCCGCCGTCCGACTGGCCCGGTCGTATGGCCAGTTAAAACTTCCTTCGCGCCTGCACCCTGGTATGGATGCAGGAAAGTAAATAGAATTCGGGGAATAAGGTAAGTGTAATAATAGACCTTACGTCTTGCTTACATCGTCCGGGTAACGATCAGAGAGACCCGGGCGGGGCCTGGATGGTCTACTTTTCGGAAAGAGGTGTTTCCCTTGTTTGCAACCGTGCAAAAAATTGCCGGTTATATCGAAGAGCTGGCCCCGCCGGCGCTGGCGCTATCCGGTGATCCGGTTGGCCTGCAGGTAGGCGATCCGGATGCAGAGGTGCAGAAAGTGCTGGTGGCCCTGGAGCTGGACGAGGCGGTTTTAAAAGAGGCGCTTGCCAAGGAGACCGACCTGCTCGTGACTCACCATCCGCTGCTCTTCCAGCCGCTCCGGGCAGTAAACGAAAGTGTGCCCCAAAACGCCCTGGTTGCCACGGCCATCCGCCACCGGCTGGCCGTCTATAGTGCTCATACGAATCTCGATATCGCTCCCCGGGGTGTGAATTATGTTTTGGCGGAACGGATCGGCCTGGCCGCTGAAGGCCGGCAGGTTTTAGAGATCACCGGGCATGAGCAGTTGTTGAAGCTGGTTCTCTTTGTTCCTGCTGGATACGAAGAGAAGCTGCTCGAGGCTCTGGCCGTGGCAGGAGCCGGTTCGCTCGGCTGCTACAGCCATTGTAGCTTCCAGGCTTCCGGTACCGGGACCTTTAAGCCGCTCGAAGGCAGCACCCCTTTCATCGGCCGCCGGGGCCGCTTACAGAAGGTTGAAGAGGTCCGGCTGGAGACGATTTTACCCGTTTCGCGCCGCCGGGCTGTTCTCCGGGCTCTTCTGGAGGCACATCCTTATGAAGAGCCGGCCTACGATCTCTATCCCCTGGCTCTCGAGGGGGAGCCCCATGGCCTGGGGTTAATCGGTTCGTTAAAGAGCCCGCAGACTTTGTCTCAGGTTGCCGGGCGCTGCCGCAAAGAGCTGGGCCTGAACATGCTGCGTTGCTGGGCCCCGCCAAATCAAAGATTTAGCCGAATAGCCCTCTGCGGCGGCAGCGGCGGCTCGCTGATCGAAGATGCCGTGGCGGGAGGTGCCGAGCTTTTTATCTCGGGCGACTTTCGCTATCACGATCTTAAGAAAGCCCAGGGTTACGGCCTGGCATTGATCGATGCCGGGCACAGCGGAACCGAACAGCCCGTAGTTGACTATCTCGCGGCCTATCTTCGCTCTTCTCTTGGCGAAGACGGCTTTGAGACAGCCGTGGCGGCAGCAGAAACGGCGCCGTCTGAATGGCTGTTAATGTAGGGGCAGGCCGTAAGGCCCCCCTTTTTTATGGTAAAAGAGGTGATCGGAGTTGTCTTTGAAACGTTTATGGAAGCTACAGGAACTTGACCTCGCCATCGGGGTGCTTGAAGATAAGATTGAAAATAATCCCCTTCGCCAGGAAGCCGGGACAGCAGAGGAGTGTTTGGCCCGGGCCGAAGAGGCGCTTAACCGGGCGGAGCAGAGCCTTAAAGAGCAGCGCAAAAAGCTAAAAAGGGGGGAGCTTGATCTAGAAGCGATCACCACGGAGTACAAGGAGCTACACCAGAGGCTATACAGCGGTGAGGTAAAAAATATCAAGGAGCTCGAGCAGATGGAGATCAGGTTGCGTTCGGTTAAGCAGAACCAGCTTACTTTGGAAGAGAAGCTTCTTGGCTTGATGGAGGCGATCGAAGAGCAGGAAGAGCTGGCTCATGGTTTAACCGGCCAGCGGGATAAAGCCGCGGCAGAGCGGCAGGAGCGACAGCGGCAATTGGATGAAGAGCTGGCTCGCCTCAGGAATGAACTGGACCAGCTGCAGGAGCAGCGCGAGCTGCTGGCTGCCCGGATTGAGCCGAAACAGATGCAGCTCTACCGGGATCTGGCCCGGAGACACCAGGGCCGGGGCCTTGCCCGCGTAATTAACGATATCTGCCAGGGATGCAGCGTCTTTATCTCGTCGGCACAGCGGGGCTTTCTTTATGATCCCGAGGCCCTGGTCTACTGTGAAAACTGTGGCCGCCTGCTGGTCAGGTTTACCGAAGAGGAGACCCGCACGGATTGGGTTGAATAACCTTGTTGAAGGAATAGCAGATAAGTTATATAATAATATATCGAAGTTTGGAAACATTTATCCATATTACCTCAGGAAGAGGGATATCTTGGCTAAGAATAAGGTAAATAAAAAGTTTAAAGATCGGAAGCAGCGGTGGGTTGCAGTCATTGCCACGGTCTTGGCTCTGGCCATGGCTTTCTCCGCGATAGCCTTCTATGCGGACTATTTACTGGATCGCCGCAATAATGGCACTGGTAATGCGGACCAGCAATATGATCCCGATGCCATGCGGAACTACTGTTTGGACGAGATCAAGAGGCTGGAAAAATATATTGACGACTACGGGCCTACCGCTGCGGTGTTAAGCGAGCTGGTCCAGAATTACAGTCTCCTAATCCAGATCGAGAAACTAAGCGATAACGTTGATACCGAAGCTCTGCAGGGTTACCAGGGTAGGATAAAAGAATTATGCCATGAACTGGTGGAGCTGGAGCCGGAAAACCCGGGGCACCGCCTCCAGTTACTTTATGCCTATCATGAGACCAAAGAAGATGACGCGGTTATAGCAGAAGAGATCTCCGCTCTACGCGAGCTGCTTCATAAGACGCCGGATTCCGCTTCCAGTATCAGGCTGATTGAATTTATGAAAATCTCGGGGCAGCCGGAAGAGAGCATCAGCGAAGAGATCGCCTGGCTGAAAGGGCATTTTGAGAGGTTATCAGCTACTGCCGGGCTGGACAGCCTTGACCGCTACTGTTATGCCGTGCTGCTGGGTAATTACCTGAAAAATACGGAAGCGGCCAGGGAGCAGCTGGGCTTAATCCTAAAAGCAGAGCCTCCGGAAAGTGACCTTTACAACGCGGCGAAAGATTATCAGGAGATGCTGCAGCAGGAAGAAGCGGAGAACTCGTCAAAAGGAAAAAAATAACACTTGTTCGGGTGACGGTATGAAACAGGAAACATGGCTCCGCCTGTTGGGAGAATTACGTAAAAGGTTGCTTCTAATCCTGCTGTTTGTTTTATCAGGAGCGGTGTTCTGCTATATTTTTATCGATCAGATTCGCAATATTTTGCTCCTTCCTACTTTTACGCCAGATATTTTTAGTTTTTTTAAACTGTTTATCCAGCAGTTTCCTTTCTTCGAACTGCCAGTCGATCTAGAAGTTCCGGTAAATATTATTTTTCTGACCCCCGGCGAGGCGTTCATGGCCAATCTACGCCTGGCGTTGGCCTGCGGTGCACTGCTCACTTTACCGCTGATCATTTACCAACTAGTGGCAATTTTTCTGTCGATAAGAAAAGAACCTCTCCGGGGGACTATTCTGTTAACGGTGGCTATCTACCTGCTCTTTTTCCTGGGGCTGATCTTTGCTTATTTTGTTGTCCTTCCATTTGCCATGAACTTTTTTCTCAGTTTTGCCTCTGCCGATATCGGCGCTGAGTGGAGTATCGGCCGCTACTTCTCTTTTGTGACCTCGTTTTTATTCGCCTTCGGCCTTGTTTTTCAAATTCCGCTGGTATTCTGGTTCCTCGGCAGTATCGGGGTACTTAGCGCTACTTTTCTAAGGCAGAACCGCAAGTTTGCCATTGTCATTATTTTAATCATTGCAGCGGTGCTTACCCCCCCGGATGTATTTTCCCAGATCATGATGGCGATCCCGCTGTTAATACTTTACGAGTGCGGCATCCTGCTGGTCTCTTTTGCCCAGCGCCAGCGCGAAAAATCTGCAGTGGTCCGTGATCCGGTAGATGGTTAAAGCGCTCAGGCTGCATTTTATTTAGTCTCTTCATAAGCTAAATCTCTTAAGTTTTCCCTAATTCCCGTAACCTAGCCGGGGTCGGTTTTCCACCTTGAATCTTTAAGTCCAGGTTCATTCAGCCCTTGACAATGGAGGCAATGATGGTGTATAAATAGTTAGGCAAACCTAACTTGGGGGAGCTGATTGCAGTGAGCCCACTGCCGCTAAGCCCGGCGATGCAGAATTACCTGGAAGAGATCTTAAATCTATCTTCAAAGCACGATACTGTCCGGGTCACTGATATCGCCGAGCGGCTCAATCTTTCCAAGGCCAGTGTCAGCCAGGCTTTAAGCCAGTTGCGCGAACAGGGTCTTGTTATTCAGGATCGCTACGGCCCCGTGGAGCTTACTGAACGGGGGCGCTACTACGGCCGGGTGGTCAAGCGCCGTCACGAGGTTTTACGCAGTTTTCTCACCGAGGTTTTGAAGCTGGATCATAAAACTGCGGAGGAGGATGCCTGCCGCATGGAACATGCGGTCAGCAGTGAGACAATCGAGCGGCTGGTGAGCTTTTTGATCAGAGGCGGCTACTGCAGCGACTTCAACGATGTAGAGGAATTTAAGGATGAATGAAACAGGGTTTATCTTTTCTACACAGATGTTAGGTATGGTTAACTTATCAGCGAGGTGAGCAAACTGAAAGTAATCTCCTTGGTAGAAATGAAAACAGGTCAATCGGGCCGCATCAAAGAGATACACGGAGGGCGGGGTATGGTGGCCAGGCTGCAGGCTCTCGGTTTTTATCCCGGGAAAAAAGTGACCAAGCTAAGCGCTATCTCTCAGAAAGGGCCGGTAGTGGTGGAGATAGACCGTTCCCGGATTGCTCTCGGCTACGGCCGTGCCAACCGCATTCTGGTAGAGGTAGAAGAGTAGCCCGTCGGATTGATAAAGGGGCGTTGAAATATGTCACTAAAAACAATAGTTCTTGTAGGCAATCCCAACGTGGGTAAAAGTGTCCTTTTTTCACAACTAACCGGGGCCAGGGTAGTAATCTCAAATTATCCCGGGACCACGGTTGAATTTACCCGCGGGCAACTCCGGGTGGGCCAGCAAACCTGGGAGGTTCTCGATGCTCCGGGCACCTACAGCCTTGAACCGACCTGCCGGGCCGAAGAGGTTACCACTGACCTGGTCGATTCAGCAGACGTGGTGGTTAACGTGGTCGATGCTACCAACCTTGAACGTAATCTTTACCTGACGAGCCAGCTTCTCGAGCGAGGGGTTCCCCTGGTAGTGGCCTTAAATTTAATCGATGAGGCGGCTCAAAAAGGGGTCGTTCTAGATATTCCCCGTTTGCAGGAACTGCTAGGCGTTCCCGTGATCCCGACAGTGGCGATCAGCGGTAAAGGGCTGCCAGAGCTGGTTGCCGCCCTGCCGGAAGCCAGGCGTGGTAAAGGAGAAGCTCTCTCTCCTGATGAACGCTGGATCTGGATTGGCTCAATTGTTGAAAAGGTGCAACGGGTGACCCGCCGTCGCAAGACCTGGCTCGAAGTGTTGGAGCTGGCCAGTATCCGCCCGCTAACCGGGATCCCCATCGCGGTAGTGGGGCTCTATCTCGCTTTTAAGGTTATTATCGGTTGTGGTAAATGGCTGGAACATTTGCTGGAGAGTCTCTTCTTCGAACCGGTTTATCTGCCCTTGCTCTACTCTCTCAGCCGGTCGCTGGGCGGCGTCGGTTTTTGGCATGATCTGCTTATTGGTAATCTTAACGGGGGGCAGATCTACCTCGAAGAATCGATGGGCCTGTTGAGCACCGGTGTTTTCGTGGTCTTCGGAGTAGTGCTGCCCTACCTGGTCATGTTTTACTTCGTCCTGGGATTTTTAGAGGACTGTGGCTACCTGCCCCGCCTGGCCGTGATGACCGACCGGATGATGCACCGTCTCGGCTTGCACGGGTTTGCCGTGATCCCGTTGCTTCTGGGGTTTGGCTGCAATGTCCCCGCGGTGCTTGCCGCCCGCAATCTTGAGAGCAGGCGGGAACGGTTGATTGTTAGCACCATGCTGGCAGTGGCCGTTCCCTGTGCTGCCCAGATGTCGATGGTTATCGGGCTGGTCGGCCGCTACGGCGGGGCCTATCTCGGGGTCATCTTAGCCATGCTTTTTCTAATCTGGGCGGTAATCGGTCTCTTTCTGGACCGCGTTCTTCCCGGATACACCCCGTCCATGATTGTCGAGATACCGCCCTATCGATGGCCGAATTTTAAGGCGCAGGTGCAGAAACTGGGTATGCGCTTGCGGCACTTCTTAACCGAAGCGCTCCCTTTTATTTTCGGAGGGATCTTGCTCATAAATTTACTGCACATTATGGGGGTAATCGATTTTCTGGCCGTCGTCTTTGCTCCTTTTTTTCGGGGGTTGCTTGGCCTGCCTCAAGAGGCTGTCACCTCGCTTCTGGTCGGATTTTTACGTAAAGATGTCGCCGTGGCCATGCTGGTTCCCCTGGGCCTTTCGGCACGGCAGTTTGTTATCGGCGCCACCGTGCTGGCCACCTATTTTCCCTGTGCCGCCACTTTTACCATTTTAATCAAGGAGCTGGGGGTTAAGGATATGGCTCTTGCCGCGGGGATGATGTTGCTTCTCTCCACCGCGGCGGGAACCACGCTTAACCTGTTGCTGGATACTCTCCTGCCGCCGGCTTACCTGGCCCTGCTCCTGGCCGGGTTAGCGATAATCTTGATTGTCTTTTGCGGCGGCAGCTCTGACCGGAGAGAAAACAGTACGTTCTTATTAACCAAGGAATGAGGGATCTAACTATGCAAGAGACAGAAAGCCGTGCGGACAATACTCCTCGCGAATCGGCCCTGGAAAAACTGGCACAACCTGAAGAGAGCCATATCCGCCATGTGATCGCAGTTGTAAGCGGTAAAGGCGGAGTCGGAAAGTCGTCGCTCTCCGCCCTGCTGGCGGTTTCTCTGGCCCGGGACGGTTACCGGGTGGGGCTGCTCGATGCCGATATTACCGGGCCGAGTATCCCGAAGCTGTTCGGGCTGTATCAGCAGCCGAGAGCGCAAAACGGAAAGATCTCTCCCCCTAAAACTGCACTGGGGATCAAGGTAATCTCGTTAAACCTGCTTCTGCCAAACGAAGATGACCCGGTTGTCTGGCGGGGGCCGCTGATTGGCGGAGCGGTGAAACAGTTTTGGACCGATGTGCTCTGGGGGGAGATCGATTACCTGGTGGTAGATCTGCCGCCCGGAACCGGGGATGCCCCCCTGACCGTGATGCAGTCATTGCCCCTGGACGGGTTGCTCATCGTCACTTCACCCCAGGAGCTGGCCGTGATGGTGGTGAAGAAGGCGATCAAGATGGCCCGGATGTTGGAGGTGCCCATTCTCGGCCTGGTGGAGAATATGAGCGGGTTGATCTGCCCGCATTGCGGTAAACCGGTGGAGCTTTTTGGCCCCAGCCGGGCTCAAGCTGTTGCTGCTGAAACCGGGGTCAGGCTTTTGGGGACGATTCCTCTAGACCCGGAGCTCTCCCGCCTGGGTGACCGCGGTGAGATCGAAGCGTACCGGGTAGATTTTCTCAAGGAGATTCCAAGACTTTTAGAAAATAATTAGGGAGGTAATACTACCCTGCAGTTGAAGGGAGATGATCTTGTGAAATTAGCGATCTGTGCTCAGGGTGAAGGGTTGGAGGCGCCGGCAGATCAGCGCTTCGGACGCTGTCCCTATTTTGTGATTGTCGAGGCAGAAACGGGAGAGCTGCTTAAATCGATCTCCAACAGCGCGATGGCTGCTACCGGCGGCGCCGGCCCGCAAAGCGCCCGCCAGCTCTCGCAAGAAGGGATCGAGGCGGTGGTAGTAGGCCATGTCGGTCCCAATGCTGCGGCCGCCCTTAAGGCGGCGGGGATTACCGTTTACGGGGGCGTTACCGGGACGGTGAAACAAACCTGGCAGCAATTCCACGAGGGCCAGCTTCCGGTGTTGGATGAAGCGACGGTGGATTCTCATCATGGAATATCCTAGAAAGGAGAGTTAAAGGATGAAGATTGCCATTGCAACGGAAAACGGTTTTGTGGCACAGCATTTCGGTCACTGTGCTGTATTTACCCTGGTCGAGCTGGAAAATAACGAGGTGGTGCGAAAAGAGCTCGTGGACAATCCGGGGCACCGGCCCGGTTTTCTGCCCGGTTTTCTAGCTAAGCACGGGGTCTCCTGTATTATTGCCGGGGGAATGGGCCAGCGGGCCCAGGACCTTTTTACGGAGCAAAATATTGAAACCATTATTGGTGTGACCGGTTCTGTAGAACAGGTCATTGCCGACTACCTGGCCGGGAGTTTGCAGCCCGGAGAAAGTCTTTGCGATCACCGGCACGGCGGGCATCACTGTTCAGAGGAGCAGTAGAATTTAAGTAGTTGGCGAAGGGAGTGAAGAATGATGTACCGGGATACCTATGCCTACGCTCCCGGCTTTCGGCGGCGGAGACGGTTCCCCGGCGCTCGGAGTTTTAGGGGCGGCGGTCCCGGCAGGGGTTGGTGTCACTGCTGGTTTGACCGGGATGCTCCCTATTTTGGAGTGCCGCCCTGGGCTGGTCTCCATGAAGCTGTAGTAGCCGGCGAAGATCTGGATGAAACCGCATGGCTGAAGGCGAAAGCGGCTGCCTTGCGGGCCGAGGCGACGGCAATTAAAGAAGAGCTGTTCGAGATTGAAAGGCGTATCGCTGAAATTAAGCAGTTAGAAGAAGAGTAAATAGCCCGTGATACCGGTGAGAGGCGGGGCTTTCGCCCCGCTTCCTCTCCGGCCGGGAAAGGAAGATAGTCATGATTATTGCTGTTGCCAGCGGCAAGGGGGGGACCGGTAAGACCACCGTGGCTACAAATCTGGCCCTGGTGCTGGCACAAAAGATAAAGGTCCAGTTTCTCGATTGTGACGTTGAAGAGCCCAATGCGCATCTTTTTTTAAAACCCGAGCTGAAGAGCGCGGAACCGGTCTCCATTCCGGTTCCGCAGGTTGACCGGGAGCGCTGCAGCTACTGCGGGCTCTGCGCCGAGGTCTGTGCATTTAATGCCCTCATGGTCGGGAAAGAGACGGTGCTAATTTTTGAACAGCTTTGCCACGGCTGCGGGGGGTGCGCCTATTTTTGCCCGGAGAAGGCGATTAAAGAGATCAGCCGTCCCATCGGCTTACTAGAACGGGGCGCCGCGCGGGAGATCTCGTTTGTCCACGGGAAGTTAAATCCGGGAGAGGCGCTTGCGCCTCCCTTGATCAAGGCGGTCAAGCAGACGATCGCTTCTTTTGACCTGACGATTATCGATGCCCCGCCAGGCGGCTCCTGCCCGGTGGTGGAGGCTCTCCAGGGCAGCGACTACTGTCTCCTGGTTACCGAGCCAACCCCTTTTGGCTTAAACGACCTGGCCATCGCCGTGGAGCTGCTGAAAAAGCTGCATCTTCCCGGGGGGGTAGTGATCAACCGCTCTCTAGGCGGTAGGGGCGAAGAGAGCATTGTCTCCTACTGCCGTAACGAAAGAATTCCTATTCTTTTAAAGATGCCCTGGGACCGCGAGCTGGCCTCTCTCTATGCGCGGGGTGAGCCGGCAGCAGCTCATCTGCCGGCCTGGGGGGAGCTCTTTGCCGGGCTGGGCCGGCAGATCCTGGAAGACGAAAGGAGAGCCCGCTGATGGAAGAGATCGTTGTAATTAGCGGTAAGGGGGGTACGGGGAAGACCACTTTAACCGCTTCTTTCGCCGTCTTGGCCGGCGGCGAGGCGGTGATGGTTGATGCCGATGTCGATGCAGCGAATTTAAGTTTAGTGCTGACGCCGCAGCAGCTGGAAAGCCATCCCTTTATTGCTTCCCGTCGGGCTGTCCTCTACAGGGAGCGCTGTACAGAGTGCGCCCTCTGCCGTGAGCTTTGCCGTTTTGATGCCATCTCGGAGAGCTACCAGGTCGATCCCCTCTCCTGCGAGGGCTGCACGGTCTGCAGCCGGGCCTGCCCGGAGGAAGCGATCGTCATGGCGGAGGTTGTTTCCGGGCACTGGTTTCTCTCGGAGACGCCCTATGGCAAGCTGATCCATGCCCGCCTGGAGGTGGCCGAAGAAAATTCGGGCAAACTGGTGACCCTGCTCCGGAACCGGGCCCGGGAGCTGGCCGCCGCCGAAGAGAAAAAATACCTGCTGATCGACGGCCCGCCCGGGATCGGCTGCCCGGTAATCGCCTCATTATCCGGGGCTGCCCGGGCGCTAATTGTCACCGAGCCGACCGTGGCCGGGCTCCATGATCTCCAGCGCGTTCTCGCGGTCTGCCGCCACTTCGAGGTCCCGGCGGCAGTCTGTATCAACCGCTGCGACCTGGACAAGGATAACGCAAGGGCGATTGAAGCCTATTGCAATGAAGAATCGGTCAAGGTGGCGGCGAAGATCCCTTTTTACCGGGAGGTTACCGAGGCCCTGGTTCAAGGGAAGCCGGTGGTCAGCTATACCCGCGGCCCCGCGGCAGGGGATATTGTTAATCTCTGGCAAAGTATTTCGGCCAACGGTTGCTGATGCTGCTACTTTAACGGATAGGCGCCGGGATGAAGATGGTGGAACGGCGCCCTGCCGGCGGTTACCGGGAGCTGTCTGAAAAAAAGAGGGTGAGATTAATCTCCGCCGGAGTTAAGATAACCACAATTTGTGAAAACAGAACTCCCCGCGCCGGCTTGCTGGGAGAGCACGGGCTGGCCCTGCTTCTAGAGGTTAAGGGACAAAGGATCCTTTTCGATACCGGGGCCGGTGCCACGCTGATGGACAACGCTGAGGCCCTGGGAGTAGATCTCGGCAGAGTCGATGCCGTGTTCTTAAGCCACGGGCATTACGATCATACCGGTGGCCTAAAAACGCTCTTGAAATTAAACAGCTTCGCCACGTTGCCTCTCTACGCCCATCCCGACATTTTTGCCCGGAAGTATATTTTTCGAGAGGGAAAAGCGCCCGGGTATATCGGGATACCCTGGTTGCGTGCCGAATTGGAAGCTCTAGGGGCTGAGTTTCACCTGAACCGGGGGCCGCTGCTCCTGGGCGAGGGTCTGTGGGCTACCGGAGAGATCCCCCGGAGCTCGCAAACGAAACCGGTAAAACCTTTATTTTTACTTAAAGACGGAGATAGCTTTACCGAAGATCCGCTTTACGATGACCAAGCCCTGGTGGTGGAAAGCAGGGCCGGTCTCATTGTTCTGCTCGGCTGTGCTCATGCCGGGCTCATCGATACTCTCAAGCATATTCTTTCCGTAACCGGCCGCAGTAGAATTTACGCCGTTTTAGGGGGCACCCACCTTCTGAATATGCCGGACGACCGGTTAAGCCGGACGATTGCTGCCCTGCGGCAGCTTGGCCTGGCCCTGATAGCCCCCTGCCATTGCAGCGGTATCCGGGCAACTGCTGCACTGCACCAGGCTTTTGGGAAAAGGTGCCTCGAGCACCAGGTCGGCAGTATTTTTAAACTGCCTCTTTGATCCGGGTCAGCCCAATCAACTCTTTGACGAACCGCTATCCGGCAGCCCGTTGTTGCTTCTGAACCGCGCCTTCTGCCTGCCATTGTAACCGGGTGCCGGTTCAAGTATAATATGATAAAATTAAGAAAAATTCAGCTAATAATTCAAAAGGGAGAGATGTGAGCCCCGGCGTACCAAAACTTCACCGGGATCTCATTTCACTGCAAGAGAGGAGAGAAGTTTTAATATTTCTGTTTAAAAAAATATTGTAGGTTAAAGGAGCCTGGTTATGAACAAACCGTTTTTTGAAGAAGTATTACCCCAGCTGTTTCGGGCGGAGATTCCTCTGCCGCGTAATCCGCTCAAGGCCACCAATTCCTACCTGATCAAGTCCAGAGAGCGCAACCTGATTATCGATACGGGAATGAACCGGGAAGAGTGCATGACGGCGTTCTCGGCGGTGTTAAGGGAGCTGCAGATCGATTTGGCGCAGACCGATTTTTTTATCACGCATCTGCATGCAGATCACCTGGGACTGGTCAGCGAGCTGGCGAAGCCCTCTTCGCGCATATTTTTCAACCGGCTTGATGCCGCCGTCGTCACTTATGGCGATTTATGGAAACTACTTTTTAATGCGGCTAAAAAGCACGGCTTTCACGAGGAGGAGCTGAAAGAGGCGTTGTTCAAGCATCCGGGATACCGCTATAGCCACAGCGGCCCGATTAATTTCGAATACCTCCATGAAGGGGACCGGCTTACATACGGCCCCTATACCTTCACCTGCGTTCACACACCCGGCCATACTCCCGGTCACCTGTGCCTCTACGAGCAGTCTCAAAAGCTGTTTCTTTCGGGCGACCATATTCTTGGTGATATTACCCCTAATATCTCAGCCTGGGAGGATAGTGAAAACCCTTTGCAGCAATACCTGCAAAGCCTGGACAAAGTATCTCGGATGGAGATCGAGCTTCTTTTGCCTGGCCACAGGCGGGTTGTCTCTGACTGCCGGGGGAGGATCGAAGAACTGAAGAAGCATCATCACGAAAGGTTGGAGGAGGTCTCCTCGATCATCAGGGCAAAAGGGCCCAGCAATGCTTATGAGATCGCTTCACATATGGAATGGGATATCGAGGCTTCAGACTGGGAACATTTTCCCATAACCCAGAAATGGTTTGCCATCGGGGAAGCGATTGCCCACCTTCACTATCTCGAAGAGGTGGGAAAGATCCGGCGAAAAGAACAAAACGGCACCGTTCTCTTTTATCCCTAAGGAGCAGGGGGACAGGTAACTTGGCTTATTGCTAACCGGAGACGACAATAAGTGGGGCTGGACAGGAAGGGAATTGATGAATCAGGCAGAATAATGCTTATATACAAATTTAGAAAGAGGTGCCGGTGTTGATCAATATGGTTTCAGTCTCCAAGGTCTATAAGCCTGGCAGTGCGCCGGCAGTGTCCGATGTAAATCTTCATATAGACCAGGGAGAATTTATCTTCCTGGTGGGTCCAAGCGGAGCAGGGAAAACAACGCTAATCAAGCTTATTTCCCGAGAGGAGATGCCGACCGCGGGCCGAATTTTCTTTCTCGATAACGACACCACTATCTACAAGGAGCCGGAGCTGCTGCGTCACCGGCGGCGGATGGGCCTGGTTTTCCAAGATTTTCGCCTCTTAAAAAGTAAGACCGTTTATGAAAATGTAGCCCTGGCCCTGGAAGTAACCGGGCGGCCGCCGCGGGAAATCAAAGAGAGGGTGCCGGCGGCCCTGGCCCGGGTCGGCCTGGCCGGGAAAGAGGGCTCTTTTCCCAATGAGCTTTCCGGCGGGGAACAGCAGCGGGTCGGTATCGCCCGGGCTATCGTCAGGGAGCCCCTGGTGATCCTGGCGGACGAGCCTACGGGCAATGTAGACCGGGAGACTGCCTGGGGGTTAATGGACCTTTTTGAAACCATAAACCAGGGCGGGGCTACGGTAATTATCGCCACTCATGCCTGGGACCTGGTTGATTGCCTGAAAAAACGGGTGATCACTCTGGAAAAGGGCCAGGTCATCGGAGATGAACAGCAAGGGAGTTATAACCATGCTCATTAATTATTTAAATTATTGTTTCCGGCAGGCGGTTATCTCTGTTTCCCGGAACAGGTGGCTGGCCCTGGTCTCCGCTGGCATGATTGCCGTCTCCCTGTCTATTCTGGGCGGATTTCTTCTGATGGCGGTAAATACAAACCAGGTTATGCAGAATATTCAATCGAACCTGGAGGTCGCTGTTTTCCTTGATGATGCCGCCGACATCCCGGTTTTAGAAAAAAAGATAGAACAGCTGGACGGTATCTCGAGCTATAGATTCGTGGATAAGCACCACGGCCTGCAGGAATTTGGCCGGTCACTGGGTGACGAAGCCCTGCTCGAAGAGTTAACCGGTGAACGCAATCCCCTGCCCGATCTTTTTCGGGTGCGCGGTGTTGAGGCCGGATTGATCCCGGCCCTGGCCGACCAGATCGAGCAATTTCCGGGGGTAGAGTCGGTCGATTACGGCCGCGAACTGGCACAGAGCATCACCCGGATCTCCGGCTGGCTAAACAGTTTCTCTATCGGCATAAGCATCCTGCTGGCAGTGGGGGCTATCTTTCTTGTCGGAACGGCCATCCGCCTATCGGTGGCAATCCGTCAGGAAGAGATCGGGATCATGAAGCATTTGGGAGCCAGCAACTGGTTTATCCGGCTGCCCTTTTTGCTGGAGGGCCTGGCGATAGGATGCACGGGAACCCTGGTAGCGCTGGCTACCCTGGGGCTGGGCTATTACCAGTTTGCCGTTTTTCTGCTTCAAAAGTCGCCGGTTTTCTTTTTGCAACCGGTAACAGCGCCAGCGAAGCTGGTCCTTATATTTTTAAGCCTGCTACTCCTGGGAATAATGATGGGAGGCTTAGGCAGCATTTTTTCCATTCGCCGGTTCTTGAAAGTGTAGTTTGGAGAGGAGATTGAGTAAACATGCGGCGTCTTAGGCCAGCTTCGATTTTTAGCTTAGCCCTGGTAACTATATTCTTAATCTTTAACGGTTATTTTGCCGAACCGGTGGAAAGCCGCGGCGATGATCATTCAGGCATTACCGAGATCACTGAACTAGAAGATATTATCAAGGCCCTGGACGAATCAATTGAAGCCAGCCAGCGAAAGATGGATCGGCTGGCCAGGCAAATTGAGTCTACGGAGAAGCAGATTGAGCAGGCCGAAAGAGAGATTGCCGCCGCCGAGGTTAGGCTCGACGAGAGCACCCGGCTTTTTGGGATGCGGGTGCGAAGTGCGTATATGAACGGAGGTCTCTCTTACCTGGAGATTCTCCTGGAGGCAGACAATTTTGGTGACCTGATCGTACGGTCGGCTTACCTGAAAAAAATTATGGACCGCGATGCAAAGCTGATCGCCTCCATCAAGCGCGAGCGAGAGCTGATCGCGGAGAGAAAAGAGACTATCGATCAGCAGCGCCGCGAACTGGTTGCCCTGATGGAGCAGGCCAAAACGGAGCATAAGACAATGTTAGCCCAGCGGCGGGAGAAAGAGAAACTGCTGAAGGAGGCTGTTGGAAAAACAGCCGGCTATAAGCCGGTTTACGGCGTGGTTATCGATAATAGCACTTCGGCCCGGCCCCAGTCTGGACTTGCCGTGGCCAGCCTGGTTTATGAGTTTGAAGTTGAGGGGAGAATTACCAGGTACCTGGCCCTCTTTTCGGCGTTTCCTTCCCAGGTCGGACCGATCCGCAGCGCCAGGACCCACAGCATCATGCTGGCCCTAGAAAATAACGTTCACTATATTTATGCCAGCGGAAGCGGCGACGTTCGGGATACTGTTAAAAAATGGGGGTTGAGGCATACCAATGCTCTTTTTTCAGGCAGCTCCTCCATCTACCGGAGCAGTGCCCGAAAGGCACCGCATAATCTTTACGTCAACCTGGCCCGGCTGGGTGCGGAAGCGCCCTCCAGCGTAGTCCTGGTTCGGCCCGCTTTGCTGGAAAGGGAAGGAGAGCCTGGGTCTACGTTCTCTATGGAATACAATTCGTCCACAAGAATAAAATACAGCTACCGTCCAGCGACGCGAGACTATCTCCGTTACCTGAACGGGCAGGTTCACCGCGATGCCTCCGGAAAAGAGATCACGGCCCGGAACATTATCATCCAGTATGTCCCTCACCACATCGATCCCCAGGGAAGGCCTACACCTAACCTGATCGGGTCGGGAGCGATCGATTTTTACTCCATGGGGCAGCATTTCCGGGGCACCTGGCGGAAAGAAAGCCCGGCGGCTCCGACCCGCTTCTATTACCAGGATGGAAAGCCGATCGAGATGGTTTACGGCCGTACCTGGATCCAGATCGTCCGCCCTCGCTAAGACGGCTTATTCAATTTCCAGAACGACCTTGCTCAACTCTTTGGGCCGCTCGAGCATCGTTCGGAAGGCTTCCGCCCTAGCTAGCTTAATAAATTTAAAAAAAGCGCCTCTTTACGGGCGCTTTCGTTCTGTTTTCTATTCTACGTCCGGGTTCCCCACGGGAACCGGTTTTGCTATCAGCCGCAAAAGTTAAAGTCTTTTCGCCCGATAGGCTCTTTCCAGGTAAAATGGCCGTCAGAATAAGGCTCGCCATTTACCGTTACCAGGACCGATTTTACTGTAGGAAACTCGGTGGCGGTGTAAACGATCGATTGGGCCAAGATAGTGCCGCCCAGGGTGCCGCCCGGGCTGTCAGTGAGCAGCTCCGAAGAAAAATCGATTAAGGCCACCCCGTTTTCAATTTTCAGATTGAGGATTTTCACTGTTGCCGGCAAAGTTTTCACTAGGTTGCCTTCTCCGGGCAAGGGCCCCCGGATCAGCTCTTGCAGGGCTAGCTGCAGTACCGCGGTGGTATAAGGAAATTCACGTACCACCGGGCTGAGATAGCCTGTTTGAGAGGGGCTTTCATTCTTGATCGCTTGCTGATCGCCGAAATAGAGAGTAATTTTAACCCTACGTCCTTCTTCTTTATCTTGCTTATCGCCTGAAAAGGTTTCGCCGGGAGCTGTTTCTCCATTGGGGCCGGTGTTGCTCTGGTCACCGGAAGGTTCTCCGGAGCCATTACCGGTTTTGCCAGGATCCGGTGCCACATCTTTCTGAAAGAGGGAGCAGCCCCCGACCAGGACCGAAAGAAAAACGGTTAGCAAAATAACGCTTAACAAAGCGGCCCTCTTTTTCATTTTAAAAGCCTCCCCTTAATTGGCGAAGTAGATTGCTACCACCGTTCACATTATAGATCGGCAGCAGATTCAAAGTAAAGATAATTTTCCCGGCTGACGGTTATTCAAAAACCCAGGGGCCCGGGGTTTTTCTCGAAGGACCGCCAGGGAGGCTATGTGAGAAGAGATACTGCAAATAATGCCCTTGTTTTCTTGTCCAACGCCGATTTTCTTTATACGGGCCTGGAGGAGCTGTCAATATTCTACACGAACAGCGAAAGTATAACCATTAAACCAAAATATAGGGACAAACCATTGATAAAGCGTAGGAATATTGTTATAATTTATTTAATTATAAATTTTATTTCTACAACTACCGGTTAAATAAGGCAGGTGGAGGAACCGATGCTTAAGACTAAAGAAGAGTACCGGATGATAATTAATAATATTCAGGACGGTTATTTCGAGATTGATCTTGCCGGCACTTATACCTATGCCAATGCGGCCTTATGTGAAATCTATGGCTATTCTATAGCGGAAATAATCGGCATGAACTACCGGGAACACACAGACCAGGTTAATGCACAAAAAGCGTTTAAAGCATTTAACCAGATTTACAGAACCGGGGCCTCCGGCAAATTATTTGATTACGAACTGATCAGGAAAGATGGGACCAGGCGGCAGGTAGAGATCTCTGCTTCGCTGATTAAAGATCAATTGGGCAAACCGGTTGGGTTCCGGGGCACTACCCGGGATGTTACCGAGCGTAGGCAGATGGAAGAGAGGCTGCGGCAGTCCGAGGAAAGGTACCGCACGATCATTGAGGAGATGGAAGACCCCTATTTTGAGGTAGATTTAA
>FZPS01000168.1_pt69 | contig 113606 bp, 119 predicted proteins | sample 1817821 | NCBI WGS metagenome assembly FZPS01 (sample SAMEA104158645, study PRJEB21678) | metagenome | place: Germany | collected 2015-04-21
ATAGGTTCACCTCAATTAACCTTAAATAGCATGTATTTATTCAAGTTATTGGTTAAAAAATTTAATTTGTATTAAACAAAAAACGTTATTATTTACACTTGTATTATATCATAATTTGCCATATATAATATAGGAAAAATGAATTTTATTGTAAATATTTATAGATAAACTAAAAAGTTAGTTGAATTTTTAAAATATTGATATATATATCATAGAGAGATGATGGTAAGGATAAATTTAGGGTATAATAAAGTTAGTTTTAAATAACATAAAAACTACAAGGAAAGGATGTTGGGAAATTATGACCTTAGCCAAGTACATAGACCATACCATACTGAAAGCAGAAGCTTCTGAGGAAGATATTAAGAAGCTTTGCAAGGAAGCTAAAGAACATGGCTTTGCTTCTGTTTGTGTAAATCCCTATTATGTTTCCTTGGCCGCCAAGGAATTAATGGACTCTGATGTTAAGGTTTGTACAGTTGTAGGATTTCCGCTAGGTGCTACTACAAGAGAAGTGAAGGCCTTTGAAACCAATCAAGCCATTGAAAGAGGAGCTCAGGAAATAGATATGGTAATAAATATAGGAGCTCTTAAATCTAAAAAGTACGATGAAGTTAAAGCAGATATAGAGGCGATAGTAAATGCTGCAAATAGAAGGGCTCTAGTTAAGGTTATAATAGAAAGCTGCCTTTTAACAGAGGAAGAAAAGATTCAAATTTGTACTATTGCAAAAAATGCAGGGGCAGATTTTGTAAAGACTTCCACAGGCTTCTCCACTGCTGGTGCAACAGTTTCTGATGTGTCTCTTATGAGGGAAACTGTAGGAAAGGAAATGGGAGTTAAAGCCTCCGGTGGAATAAGAGACTATAAAAGTGCAAAGGCAATGATAGAGGCAGGGGCAAACAGGCTAGGTATGAGTGCTGGAATAGCTGTAGTTAAAGCTGAAAAGGAAGAAGGCTAGAAGACTCTTAGTAATATTTAATAAAGGAGTTATTTGTTTTATGAGGATGTATGATCTAATAATTAAAAAGAGAAATGGTGGAGAGCTTAGCACAGAGGAAATAAATTATTTTATAGAGAATTATACTAAGGGAAAAATACCAGATTACCAGGTGTCTGCCCTTATGATGGCCATTTACTTTCAAAAAATGAATATGAGGGAAACAGCAGACCTTACCATGGCTATGGTTAATTCTGGAGATAGGTTAGATCTTAAGGGTATAGAGGGCATAAAGGTAGATAAGCATAGCACAGGGGGAGTAGGAGATACTACAACCATGATCTTAACCCCCATGGTAGCAGCCTTAGGGATTCCAGTAGCTAAAATGTCTGGAAGGGGCCTAGGACACACTGGAGGAACTATCGATAAATTAGAGTCTTTCACTGGCTTTTCAGTAGAAATAAGCGAAGAACTCTTTATAAAGAATGTAAACAGGATAAAACTTGCCATTATGGGCCAGACTGCAGAATTAGCACCGGCAGATAAAAAGCTATATGCTTTAAGAGATGTTACCGGTACTGTTGACAATATTTCTCTTATATCCTCCAGCATCATGAGTAAAAAGATTGCTGCAGGAGCGGACGCTATAGTGCTAGACGTGAAAGTTGGCGAGGGAGCCTTTATGAAAACCTATAATGAGGCTAAAAAATTAGCAGAGGCTATGGTTAGCATAGGGAAAAGCGTAGGCAGGGAAACTGTAGCTGTAATATCTGATATGGATCAGCCTTTGGGCTTGGCTATAGGAAATGCTTTGGAAATTAAAGAAGCCTTAAATACTCTTCGGGGAAAGGGACCTAAGGATTTACTAGACCTATGTTTAACCTTAGGTAGTCAAATGGTTCTCTTGGCTAGGAAGGCTAGTTATGAGGATGAAGCAAGAAAGATGCTCCTAAAAACTATAGAAGATGGTTCTGCTATTAAAAAGATGAGAGAACTTATTGTAGCACAGGGTGGCAGCGGAGAAGAGATAGATAATCCTGACTTGCTAGCAAAGGCAAAATATGTAGTTGAAGTTAAAAGTGACAGACAAGGCTATGTTACAAAAATAGATGCTCAAAAAATAGGCCTTACTGCTATGGAGCTAGGTGCAGGTAGAGCAACTAAGGAAGATGTGATAGATCTAGCTGTGGGCCTTGTCCTTAATAAAAAACGTGGTGATAAGGTGGAAGTAGGCGAAACTATAGCTGTTATTCATGCCAATGATGAGGTTCGTATAGAAAAAGCTATTAAGGATATTCTAAATAACTATGAAATAAAAGAGAAAAAGGGTGAAGATATTCCTTTGGTCTATGAGATTGTCAGATAGGAGCAAACAAGTAAGGATAAAATCAAGGGGCAATAAATTTCTATTATATTATAGGGAGGTGTTTTTTTGGTTAGTAGTAATATAGATAGAGTTATATGGATAGTGCTAGATAGTGTTGGTATGGGTGCTATGCCAGACTCAGCGGACTTTGGCGATGTAGGGGTTAATACTATAGGTAATGTGTCTAAGGCTGTAGGTGGACTAAAGTTACCTAACATGGAAGCCTTGGGCTTAGGTAATATAGACGGCATGGAGGGCATAAAGAGGGTAGTTGCCCCTAAGGGCTGCTTTGCAAGACTTGCAGAGGCTTCTAAAGGGAAAGATACTACAACTGGTCACTGGGAAATGGGAGGCATTGTATCAAGGGAGCCTTTTCCAACTTATCCTGAGGGCTTTCCAAAGGAAATAATTGAGACCTTTGAAAAGGCTACAGGTAGGAAGGTCATAGGCAATAAGCCTGCTTCTGGTACAGTGATATTAGAAGAATTGGGAGAAGAGCATATCAAAACCGGTAAAGTTATAGTATATACATCAGGAGACAGTGTTTTTCAAATTGCAGCTCATGAGGATATAGTCCCTTTGGAAGAACTATATAATATGTGTAGGGCAGCTAGAGATATTTTAGTGGAAGAACATGCTGTAGCCAGGGTTATTGCAAGACCTTTTACAGGAAAGGCAGGGTCATTTACAAGAACAGCAAACAGAAGGGATTTTTCCTTACTACCACCTCACGATACCATATTGGATAAGTTGAAAAAGTCCGGTTACAATGTGATGGCAGTAGGAAAAATTGAAGATATTTTCTCTGGCCAGGGAATTACAGAGGCAGTTCACACTAAAGACAATATGGATGGAGTGAATAAAACCTTAGATTATATGAAGGAAAATAAAAAGGGATTGATATTCACAAATTTAGTGGATTTTGATATGAAATGGGGCCATCGTAATGATTATAAGGCCTATGGAAAGGGTCTGGAAGATTTTGATGCTAGATTGCCAAAGATAATTAATGCCATGAAAGATAGTGATATCTTGTTTATTACAGCAGACCATGGCTGCGACCCAACTACTCCAGGAACAGACCATACAAGAGAATATGTTCCCTTCTTAGCTTACGGTAAGAATTTAAAAGAGAATGTGAATTTAGGAACAAGAACTAGCTTTGCAGACATTGGTCAGACTGTAGCAGAAATCTTTGCAACAGAAAAGGTTGAAAATGGTGAAAGCTTTTTTAAGGAAATTGTAAAGTAAAGATTATATAAAAAATAAGGAGGTTTTTTAAAATGAGTGTGCATATAGGTGCAAAAGAAGGGCAAATAGCAGAGAGCATATTATTACCGGGGGATCCACTAAGAGCAAAGTTTATTGCAGAAACCTTTTTGGAAAATCCAGAGTGTTACAATGAAATAAGAGGTATGTACGGTTATACTGGTACCTACAAGGGAAAGAGAGTATCTGTACAGGGAACAGGTATGGGAATACCTTCTATATCAATTTATGCTAATGAATTGATCCAATTTTACGGGGTAAAAAATTTAATAAGGGTAGGTACCTGTGGTTCCTATCAAGAATCTGTTAAGGTTAGAGATGTTATTATAGCCATGTCTGCTTGTACAGATTCTGCTGTAAATAAGCTTAGATTCAATGGCATGGACTTTGCTCCTACAGCCAACTTTGAACTCCTTAAAAAAGCCTACGATGCAAGTGTAGCAAAGGGCCTTAATACAAAGGTAGGTAGCGTATTAAGTTCTGATACTTTTTATGATGATGACCCAGACAGCTGGAAGCTTTGGGCTAAGTATGGAATTATGGCAGTAGAAATGGAAGCAGCAGCCCTATATACTTTAGCAGCTAAATACGGTGTAAATGGCCTTGCCATATTGACTGTAAGTGATCATCTTGTAACAGGGGAAGTAACCACTGCAGAAGAAAGACAAAAGACCTTTACAGATATGATTGAAGTAGCCTTAGAAGCTATTTAGCAATTAAAAATGAGCCCAGTTTATTTTGGTAAACTGGGCTCATTTTAATTGTCAACTGAGGATAAATCTACAGTAACCTTCTTCATCCTTTGATCTTCCAAAGGCTTATCAGAGGAATTACGTTTAACACTAACTATCTTATCTACTACTTCCATACCTTCCGTTACCTTACCAAAAGCTGCGTACTGTCCATCGAGGTGCTCAGCGTCTGCTACCATAATAAAAAATTGAGAACCAGCAGAATTAGGGTCGTTAGTTCTTGCCATAGATAGAACCCCTCTTGTATGCTTTAAATCGTTCTGAAAACCGTTGCTTGAAAATTCTCCTTGGATTGAATAGCTAGGGCCACTTCTGCCAGTACCAGTAGGATCTCCTCCTTGTATCATAAAATTAGGAATAACCCTATGAAATATTAGGCCATCATAAAAGCCTCTTTGAGCCAAGTAAACAAAGTTTGAAACGGTTTTTGGAGCTATATCAGGATACAGCTCTGCCTTAATAACTGAGCCGTCCTCCATTTCTATGGTAACCATAGGCTTTTTACCTGAAAGGTCTAAGTCCTCCTTTGGAGCTGGAGTGTTTTCCTTCTCCTTAATAATCTTTGCTAACTTATCTTCCTCAGTTTTTGTTTTACTTTCTTGTTTTTGCGGCGGGGCGCAAGCAGAAAGTAAAAGACTAAAGATTAATACAAGGCTACCTAAGCAATATGTAATCTTCTTTCTCATATAACTCTTCTTTACCTCCTTTTACCAAGTATCTTGCTACAAAAAAGTATAGCAGAGGAGCTTGAAAGAGGCAAGGGGAAACAGATAACAGGTATCAGGTAACAGGTAACAGATATCTGATGTGCTAATCTGAAATCTGTTACCTGGTCTCTGTTCTCTGTTCTATCATTTGTGTCTTAGAGATTGAAGAAAATTTATATACTTTGTTAAGGTTTCCTCTTGTTTCTTAAGATTTGAGTGCTGTTTGCCCATAAGGTCAACTATGATATCATAACCGGAAAGAGCTTGATTGTAGTCTTGGTTTTTCAAAGAAAGGTTAACAGCTTTTACCCTTCGGGCAATAGCTTTTTCCGTAAGGGCTATTTGTTCCGCTATGGTGCCTAAATCCATTTCCATCATTTCAACCTTTTTACGGTCTTCATCGGAAGGAGGGATAGGACCGCTAAATACTAGCATATAGAGATCTGATGCTTCCTTTGATTTCTTATTAATGGACGTTTGAATGGTTTTATTGTCTTTAACTTTTTCGTTAATAAGGACTCTTTTTTCTTTTAACTGGGAGGTAAATTCATTTTCAGGATTTTCCTTAAAGGTAACAGCATCTGCAAGGTTCAAGGGTGTAAGTGTAGCAAATAAAGTTAAAAAGATACTAGAAATTAATTTTTTCATAATATAATCACCTCACTAATAGGTTTCCTTATTAATGAGGTGATTATGTTACAATCTGAATGTTAAATTATTCATAGGGTTAATTTAATAACTTACTGATATCCTCAGGCGGTAAAGGCTTTGAAAATAGGTAACCCTGTATCATATCGCACTTATTGTTTTCTAAGTATTTAAGCTGATCCGTTGTTTCAACACCTTCTGCTACTATGGTAAGACCTATTTTATGGCCTAGGCTTATAATTGAATCTGTCAGTGTTGTATTAGAATCATCAGAGGATATATCATCTATAAATAGCTTGTCAATTTTTAATGTAGTTATAGGTATGTTTTTTAAATAAGCTAAGGAAGAATAACCTGTGCCAAAATCATCAAGAGCTACGCTAATTCCTTTTTGACGGAGTTGCTTTAGCTTTCCTACAATTAATTCAGGAGACTCCATAATGATAGACTCTGTTATTTCTAGCTCTAATAAATTTGCTGACAAACCTGTATCCTTTAATGCCCTTTCCACCATATCATTAAAGTTGTCTTGCAAAAGTTGCATTACAGATATATTAACGGAAATCTTATAATTTGTATTTCTTTCTCTATTAATATTTTTGCAAAATTGGCAGGAGGTCCTTAGTATCCATTCCCCTAATGGAACTATAAAGCCGGTCTCTTCGGCGATATGAATGAATTTTAAAGGTGGAACTAGGCCCATATCAGGACTAAGCCATCTAACCAAAGATTCGAAACCTATAATATTTTTTGTTTCTACATCAATTTGAGGCTGATAGTGAAGTATAAACTCATCGTTGTCTAAAGCCTTCTTTAAATGTCTTTCTATATTAACTCTAGCTTGAATCTCTTCTTTAATTAATGTATTAAAGAAGCAATATCCGTTTTTTCCTTTTTGCTTAACCTTATACATGGCCATATCTGCAAACCGTAATAAGGTGTCTACATCTTTTCCGTCAATTGGATATAGGGATATTCCTATGCTAACAGAAGCACTTATTACATGTCCATCTATAGATAGGGTTTGATTAAAGCAATCGATTACCTTACTTGCAAAGGATTCTATTTCTTCTTTTCCGCTAACATTTTTTATATAAAATATGAATTCGTCACCGTTAAGCCTAAACAACTCACAATTATTATTGGTCAAGGACAGTAATCTCATGGCTATCTCTAATATAAACTTATCGCCAAAAGAATGGCCTAAGGTATCGTTGATAAATTTAAGGTTATCTATGTCCATAAATAACATGGCATCTACTATCTTTCTGCTAGTATTTTCCTCTATCTTCTTTAATCGTGTTCCTATAGTTTCATACATATACAATCGATTATAGAGGCCTGTTAAGGAGTCGTGATAAGCTATATACTCTAGTTCAGCTTCATAATATTTTAATTCTGTTATATCCATATGGGAACCAATAATTCTATAGGCTTCTCCTTGAGAATTGAATAAGGTTTTCCCTCTAGTTCTAATCCACTTATAATCACCTTGGGCAGTTTTTATTCTAAATTCACATTTAAGAAAAGATGTTTTGCCTGATATATTATCACGAAGGATCTTGACTATTTTGGGCAAGTCATCTGGATGGGCGTATTTTCTCCATGTAATAAGATAACCATTAAAATCTTCCTCTTTATAACCTAAGAGCTCGTACCATTTATCAGAGAAAAAAACGGTATAAGTCTTGACGTCTACATCCCAAATGGCATCGTTAGTAGATTCCAGCACTAAACGGTAACGTTCTTCTGAACTGGTCAAAAAGTTTTGAGTTGAGGATAGTTCGTCGTATTGAACTCGGAGCTCGTCATCATTTTTAGCTAATTCTTCATATAGCTCAGTAAGTTCTTCATGATTGGACTCCAGTTCCTTCTTCATATTTTTAATTTTTCGTATGTAAAATAAAAGTATGGCTATAAAAAGCATTGATGATATCAATAAACCTAAGCAAAGATAGATAAAAAACCTATTTTCTTGGGAGTAGTTAAATAGACTAATAATATAAGCTATCATTGTAGTACCTCATTTTAAATTTAATTTTAGGTCGAAAAATGTTGAAAAACATCATAATTACCGGCTATTAATAAAATAATAGCATAATATTACTTATTTTTATACAAGCTTTAGAATATTTATTAAGTAAATTGTAATATAATTATACTTATAGGTCTTATATTTTATTTTATAATTAAAGTTAGTAAGATGTTGGGAGTGGAGATTATGAAAATGAAGAAAAAAGCTGTAGGGAAGCTTGTAGTTATTGGGATGGTCCCCTTAATTATGATTATAAATCTGATAAGTAAGAGTTTTCCTGATTTTATTGAAAGATATTATTCTGCCGGAGTAAATAGGCCGGTAAGACAGTTCTTAAGCCTTATAACAGGGATGTTTCTATTTTCTCTAGCAGAAATCCTCTTGCCTGGCCTTGTTATCATCTTAATTTATCTTGTAGCTAAAGTTATTGTAAACATAAAAAAGACAAGTTTCTTATCTAGGCTTCTTAATTTAGGGGTCTATCTGTCAGCTCTTTATATATTGTTTATGGTCTTATGGGGCTTTAATTACAACAGGTTATCCTTTGAAGAAATATCTGACTTAAAGGTAGAAGAGTCTTCCAATGAGGAGTTATATAAGCTTTGTGAAAATCTTATTGAAAGGGCTAAGATCTTAAGAGAGGATGTGAAGGAGGATTCCAAAGGGGTAATGACCATTGAAGGAGGTTACAAGGAGGTTTTTTCTAAGGCCTCCCAGGGGTATTTGAATTTGTCAGCGGACTATCCAGAACTTGCTGGAAAGTATGGCAAGCCTAAAAAAATACTCCTGTCTAAGCCTATGTGCTATACAGGCATTACTGGCATATATATTCCTTATACAGGAGAGGCTAATGTAAATGTTAATATAAGAGATTTTATGCTACCTGCCACCGCTACCCATGAAATGGCCCATCAAAGGGGTTTTGCCAGGGAGGATGAGGCTAATTACATTGCCTATTTGGCCTGTAGTGCCAATGAGGATCCACAATTTAAGTATTCAGGGGTAATGCTAGCCTTAATATATTCTATGAACGCTTTAGCTGATGTGGATTATGAAGGTTATAAGGAGCTTATTGCCAGCTATTCTCCAGGTATGAAAAGAGATTTAATAGATAATATGGAATTTTGGTCCCAATATGAAGGAAAAGTAGAGGAAATTGCGAATAATATAAATAATAGTTATTTAAAATCTAATGGTCAAAAGGATGGGGTGCAAAGTTATGGTAGGATGGTAGATTTGCTTTTAGCAGAATATAGAGAACAAGAAGAAAAATAAGGTGGTGAGGGAATGAATGAAATATTAAACAAATATAAGGCTAGACTTATTAATATTAGTAGCAGAAACAGAAGTTTAGTAATGAGAAAAATATATAAAAAGAACTCCTTTGATTTATTTACACTAAATAAATTTGAAAAGAATATAGATATGAAAGTAGTGGACTTTTTAACAAGTAGAAGTCTTGATAAGCTCAGAGTGCTGCCTAGTCAAGTTAAGTATGAGGAGGAGCTTGTAAGTAAATATAAGAAAGAGCTTGAGAGCAAGTTTTGGAGAGAATTAAACCCTTATCTTGAAATGATGCTCAGTAAGGAAGAACTAGAAAGCAAAAAAACAGAGATAAAAGCAAATCTTGACAAGGAATTTGAGGAGAATCTTGTAAAAGTTAAAAAGCAAGCAGAGGAGATTCCTAAAGTATTTAGTCAATGAAGCTACCTGTATAGGGAAATAAATGCTATAGAAAAGGAAACAGGTAGGTATGAATTGTATGTAGGCTATCCTTATGTGGAAGGCCGATTTCAAGATGGTACCTTTGTAAAGGCTCCTCTACTTCTCTTTCCAGTAAAGTTGATTAAGGAGAAGGATACCTGGCTTATAGATAATATAGAAGAACAGTATATACTAATTAACAAGGTTTTTCTAATGGCCTTTGAAAAGTATAACAATACTAGTATACAGCAGGACTTGATTACAGAATTTTATGATTTAAGTGAGGTAAATATACAGGACCAGGAAAGTCTTTTAAAGTATATAAAAGATGCAGGCATAGTCATCAAGGGAAAGGCAGGTGACCTAGTTGAAAGGTTCAAGGAACATGTCGGTAAGGATGCAGGTTCTGAATATGCTCTTGGTGAATTGGTAGTCCAGAATTATTTAGTACTGGGCAGGTTTCATATTGCTAATAACTCTATATACAATGACTATTTGGCCCTAGAGCAGGGAATGGAGCCCAATAGGCTTTTAGATAGACTTTTAATAAATGCCAATGAAGGTAATAGTACGAAAGTGCAAGCAAGTGAAGGTCAGGAGGAAATTAGGGAAGAAGATTTCTATTTTATGACCTCCTTAGACTATAGCTAGGAAAAGGCTGTGAAAAGTGTAAGGGATTCAGACCAGCTGGTTATATACGGACCTCCAGGTACAGGAAAGTCCCAAACTATAGCTAATATCATTTCTGACGGACTCTGTAAGGGGAAAAAGATCCTTATGGTATCCCAGAAGAGAGCGGCTTTAGATGTTATCTACAATAGGATTTCCCAGCTTAATTCAAAGGTAGTAATTGTCCATGATGCAGAAAAGGACAAGTCTAGGAAAATAGACAGGGACATTGCTGAGCTTGAAACCCTAGCCCAGGTGCTACAAAAGAAAAGACCTTTTGGCCTGAGTTTGCAGCAGATGTATGCCAGGTCTAAAAAGATAAGTTCTAGGGAGGATCCAGGCTACCAGGACTTTAGAGTCTTTAGGGAAAAAGACCCCTGCCAAGGCATGACCTATGATAGCCTAGTTAGTGTTGTAAAGGACACAGCTAATGAGATTGCAGATAGCTACTATGATTTTAGGAAAACCATTGATAAGAATAAACTTATAGTAAAATTGAAGGATAATTTAGATAGCATTGATATCCAGGAGCTTTTAGATAAGATTGAAGACGAGTTACAGGAAGGGGTAGAAATAAAACTTCCTCTGGCTGACAACTCTCGCAATAACAGCCTATTACAATTGTACATAGAAAGCCCTAAGGGAGTAAATGAAGATAGTATTATAAATTTAGCAGCTAAAATAAACAAGGAAGAAAACAAGGAGCTCTTGGAAAAATTAAATGATGGACGATGGTGGAATCCTGTATACTGGGTAAACTATGGCAAAAACAAGAAGCGGGAAGAAGCAAATAGTGAAGAGTTTAATAAAAGAGGAGAAGCCATAAAGGGAGAGCTGATATCAGTAGCTAAGGAAATATATGCTTTCACAAATAAAATGAGCTTCTTAATGAAGGCCTTAAAGGATGAAGAAGGGCTTAATTTATTAAAATTAATATACAGCAAAAGTCCATTAAATGAATATTTGCAGGACGCATCTTCTGCCTTGAAAAACTATGAGGGCTTTATAAGCTTAAAGATTAAGCTATCCCATATGACAGATGATCAAGAGAAGGTATTGGGCTATGCTTACGATAATTCTAATGACAGGAGTCATTATAGGGAGCTTATAAATATAATCCCTGAGCTAGCCATATTATTAGAGATTAGCAATGCAGAAAAGGAAGACAGGGAAGGGGTAGAAAGATATAAGAAGTTTAATCTGCTTATAGAAGAAATAAATAGCCTGATGAAGGAAAAGCAAGACCTTATACCAGAGCTAATTATTAATAAGTGGGACACTAAGATCTTTAATACCTTGATGAACTATCAAGCAGAGGAGAAGGAACTAAAAAGACAAGCTAATAAGAAGCGTAGGCTATGGCCTTTGAGAAAGTATATTGGACAGTTTGGTCATATACTTACAGACCTATTCCCTTGCTGGCTTCTAAGCCCAGAAACGGTGTCAGAAATTATGCCTCTTAGACCTAGCTAAGGTAAATTATGACTATGCTCATTTGAACTATCATTATCGTTCCAGGTATGACGAACTTATTAATTTCTCAAACTATGCCTTTTATAATGGCCGACTTCAGGTATCGCCAAACCTAATAAAGTTAGAAAGCAGTGAGAAAAAGCCTATTGAAAGGATTATGGATAAAGGTACTTGGGTTGATAGGAAAAACAAGGAGGAAGCTCAAAAGGTTGTTGACTTGATAGATAAAATTCTTAAAGAAAGAAAAGAAAATGAAACTGTAGGAATTATCACCTTCAATATACAGCAGAAGGACTTAATAGATGATATGCTTGAAGAAAGAGCCATGAAGGATGAGAGTTTTGCTAATCTTTACAATGCTGAAGTAAACAGAACCGATGGAAATGAAGATGTAAGCTTATTTGTTAAAAATATTGAGAATGTTCAAGGTGATGAAAGAGATATTATCATATTCTCCACTGCCTATGCTAAAAATGAAAAGGGCAGGATATCTGTTAACTTTGGTTCCCTATCTGCAGAGGGGGGAGAAAATAGGCTTAATGTTGCAGTGAGCAGGGCTAGAAGTATTTATGATAAGCTTAAGGAGCTAGGCTATGAAGTGGACTTAGGAGTAGGTGTATCTGGCTATAGATTAGACTTGGCTATTTATGATAGTAAGGCTGGAAGGTTCTAAGAATTTGGAGTAGGGATTGGTGGAACAACTGGCAAGGAGAGCTTGAAAGAATAAAAGAAAATTTATAAGGGCATAAAAATAATAGAAGCTAGGATTTTTACTACTAATTAAAGTAATAATCCTAGCTTCCATTTATATATGATAAGGTGTTATCTTGCAAGTTTTGGCAACACTCCCTTCGTTAGACCTTGGTATTTCCCTGAATTATTCCTAAGTAAATTGTTAATATATTCCTTATAGTCACCCCTTTCTGCAGAAGATTTACTAGAAATAATTTGGGATTTGGTGACTTTGACTAGCTTATCAATAGCTTGTGATCTTCACCTCTTTTCCCTTAATCATACTTTTCTAAATTTTTAAAAATATGATTACTTTATGATTTAATGATACAATATTCTGAAAATTAAGTCAAGTAGCCTGAAGAGATATAATCCCTTTTTCCCAATAATATTGTTGCATATAAGCTATCACATATCTTGAACTTTGTTTATATAAATGGGATAATTTAAGGAGAAGTCAGAAAGTTAAGAAAAGGAGGGAGAAGTGTAGAAGAAAAATACCCTTTCAGGGATTTGTATATATTTTATGCTTATTGAATAATAACTATATTAAAGATAAAATTAATATAGAGCTTTATACATAATTGGGCAGAGAAAATAGAATTTTTAATTATCAATAATAAAAATAGATAGGAGCTGTTACTATGAGAATGACAAAGATTATATGCACCCTTGGACCTGCAGTTGATGATGATAAGTTATTGGAGCAGTTAATCCTTGAAGGTATGGATGTAGCAAGAATGAATTTTTCTCATGGAAATCATGAGGAACAGAAACTTAGAGTGGAGAGAGTTAAAAGGATAAGAGAGAAGGTAGGGAAACCTGTACCACTTCTTATGGATACAAAAGGCCCTGAAATACGTATGGGTAAGTTTGAAAATGGCGAGATTACCCTTAAAGAAGGAAATGGCTTTGTTTTAGTTAATGAAGACATAATGGGTAATGAAGAAAGAGCTAGCGTATCCCATAAGGAACTTTATAAGGATGTTAACATGGGAACGAGAGTCTTGATAAATGATGGCTTAGTAGCTCTAGAGGTAGTAAAGGTTGAAGGAAAAGATATTCACTGTAGAGTTTTAAACGGTGGAATTGTTAGCAACAATAAGGGTGTAAACATCCCTGAAACAGATACCCATCTTCCATCTTTAACAGAACAGGATATTAAAGACATAGAATTCGCTGTTAAAAATGAATTTGATTTTATAGCTTGTTCCTTTGTTAGAAAGGCCACAGACGTAAATGAAGTTAGAAAGGTTTTAAAAAGACTAGGCGGAGAAGACATTAAGATCATAGCTAAAATTGAAAACCGAGAAGGGGTAAACAATTTTGATGAAATATTACAGGTTTCTGATGGCATAATGGTAGCAAGAGGAGATTTAGGTGTTGAAATACCATCAGAAGAAGTGCCAATTGTTCAGAAGATGATTATTAATAAGTGCTATAAAAACGGCAAACCTGTTATTACTGCAACTCAAATGTTAGATTCTATGATTAAGAATCCTAGACCTACAAGAGCAGAGTCCAGCGACGTTGCAAATGCAGTTTATGACGGTACTAGTGCCTTAATGCTTTCTGGAGAAAGTGCTGCAGGAAAGTATCCTATCGAAAGTGTAAAAACTATGGCTAAGATAGCTGTAAAGGCTGAGCAGGCTATAAACTATGCTAAAATGCTTTCTACTATGCAGTTTGATATGATGGATAACATTACTAATGCTATAAGCTATGCTACATGCTCTATAGCCCAACAACTAAATGTTACAGCCATAATATGCGTAACTCATTCTGGGGAAACTGCTAGGATGATATCTAGATTTAGACCTTTCTGTCCAATCATTGCTCCTACAGACAACGAAAGGGTTCAAAGGCAGATGCACCTATCCTGGGGTGTTATACCTTGTTTGGTAGAGCCATTAACTAGCGTGGAAGAAATGTTTGAAGAAGGCGTTAAGCAGGCTCAGAAACTTGGAGTAGTAAAAGATGGGGACGTAGTAGTAATAACTGCTGGTGTACCGGGTGGTATGAGTGGTACGACCAATTTATTAAAGGTTCATACTGTAGGTAATGTGCTATTAAAAGGGGAAGGTATAGTTAAAGGTAAGAGTACAGCTCAGGTATGTAAGGTAAGGAAAATGGAGGATTTCGCTAAGTGCTATAATAATGGTGATATAGTTGTAGTTGCCAATACAACTAATGAAATGGTTCCATATTTAAAAACTGCCTCTGGAATCATAGTAGAGGAGGTAGATTTAGACTGCCATGCTGTAACAGTAGGCTTAGCCTTAGACATACCAGTAATTGTAGGAGCTAAAAATGCTCTATGCTTACTTAAAAATGGATCTGTAGTAACAGTGGATGCCAATAATGGTCAGGTTCTAAGTGGTACTAATTAGGGCTTCTGTCTTTTAAAAGTTAATAGTTTTGTCTTATGTGAAACACCTTGGCGTGGAGAGGGCGCTGGGGTGTTTTTCTTATGGGAGAAATAAAACCCTTCAAGTCTAGCCATCTTCTTTAGCATTGCCTGATAATCAGCGGACCTTATAGTTGTATCTTTGTGTAAAGTTATTGGCTTTGCTTTCTTGACCAACCAGTAATTGTTGATTTTGATATACCATTCTTATAGAACGGTAGAGACGGAGTAATTACAGACAAAAACGGTCTTTACTATATGAGGGCAAGATACTATAATCCAACTATAAAGAGATTTATAAACATGGATGTAGTTATAGGAAGCGTAGCTGACGGAAGAACCTTAAACAGATATGCTTATGTTAACGGAAACCCAATAAGCTACATAGATCCCTTTGGCTTAAGTGCTGACGAGGACAGACCAGTTTGGTTGAATGCTATACATAGAGGCTTGGATGTTTTAGCTTTTATACCGGGAATTGGAGAGCTCTTTGATGTTGCAAATGGAGCTATATACCTCTTTGAAGGAGATTACACTAATGCAGGACTTTCCTTAACATCATTAATACCATTGATAGGTGATGGCCTTGTAAAGGTTGGAAAGTACACCTATAAGGGTATAAAGTATGGTGCAGAAGCTGTAGATAAGACTGGTGACGTAATCAAATATGCTGATGAAATCGTAGATATAGGTAGCGATTTGTGGAAGAAAGGGATCTAATTCATATAAGGGGGCGACAAACCCTGTTTCGTATAAAATTGGAGACTGATAAGGAGATAAATATGGATATTAATAAAATAATAGCAAAAAAGGAACTTGAAGTAATAGGAGGAAAACCACAGGTTTATCGTTATTGGGATGAAGAAGATAAAAAAGTGTAGATATTTTATCATGTATAGGTAGACCATACCCTGGGGTAATCTCCTATGCAACTATTGGTTTATCAGAGTATGATATAGGAATGTTAAGTGATAATAAAAAATTAAGAGTAGAATTATTAGGGGCGTGTGATGAAAAAGAGTATGCTATAGCTAATGGATGGGATGCATTAGAAACAAAATTTGAGGAAGCAGATATAGATATTTTTAACTTGAAAAGAAAATCTATAGTATAAAATTTACTAGATATTATTTTAATATCTAGCTGCAAAATTAGGTAATAATAGAATGCATAATATCTAGTTAACAGAGAGTATATAGAATTGTAATAATTAGAATAGGTAATTTGCTGCATAATCTAAATAATGCAGTAAAAAGATGAAATGAATCAGCCAAATTTAAGTATGCTGGTTCATTTTTTAGCATTTCCTCAAGAATAAATATCTGATAAAGCATTTTCTTGATAATCAGAACATGTATCTCTAGGAGCCAGTAAAACCAGTATAGAAGAGATATATACCTTGATAAGCCAGGAAGACCTGGACTCAATAATTTCACTTAAAAGTTAATGGAATTGATAACATAATATATGTAGGATAAAAGCACTAAAAAATAATGAGACAGACTATGCCCCAAGGGGGGGACATAAGCTGAGCTTCCAGGAAGAAATGGTGCACTAAATCAAGCTATAGATATGGCTACTAAGGATTTTCCAGGTAAAGGAATAGATTCTGTTGAATATAAGAATGGCAGAAGAGTAAATATAGCAAGTTATGCAGAAATGTGCTTAAGGACAGCAAGCCAGAGAGCTACCTTTCTTGGAGAAGGAAAGAAAAGAAATGAGTATGGAATTTATACTGTGTTAGTTTCAGCTCATGCAAATACTTGCTCTCATTGTGTACCTTGGCAGGGGAAAGTCTTAATTGATGATGTGTTTAGTAATGGAAGTTCAAAAGATGGTCCGTATCCATTACTTAGTGAAGCTATAAAGAAAAATTTCTTACATCCTAACTGCAGGCATACACTTATTACATATTTTCCAGGTATAACAAAGTTGCCAGAAGTGCCGGATGAGAAAGAAGCTATTAAAACTTATGAAGCAGAGCAAAAGCAAAGGTATTATGAAAGGCAGATAAGAAAGTGGAAGAGAATTGAAGCTGGTTCAGTAGATATAGAGAATCAGCAAGCAGCTCATAAAAAAGTAGTGGAATGGACCAAACAATTAAAGGATCATATAGATAATAATAAGCAACTCAGGAGAAACTATGATAGGGAAAAATTAAAAATGCCAGTCGACAAACCTAATGAGTTTAAACTAAGCAATATTAAAGTGCCTAAATCATTAAGCGCAGCGGCTAAAAAAATATATGTTAAATCGGATATTAATATAAAAGGTATGTTTCAAATTAAACAAGGATCTACTATTACTGGAGTTAAGGTCATTGCAGGTAAGAGTGTGAAAAGACAAATTGATGATATTAACAGATTAGTAAATGAGCATACTAAAATGAATGGTGAAAAAACTTCGCCAAACGATTGGCAAAAAGTGATTGGTTTTGCTACAATAGAAGTAGAAGGAATGCTGAAAAAGGCAGAAGTTCATTGGTATCAATGTAAAGATATTGGGAAAGTGGAATTTAAAATCAAGAGGTGGATAGATGAAAGTTAGATATATAAAAGAAACAGATAGATCAACATTTACAAAGGATAAGGTATATGATGTTATTTCAATTGAAGATGGTTGGTATAGAATTGTAGATGAAACTAACGAAGACTATCTTTACCCACCTAACTGGTTTGAGATAGTAGAAGAATGATTTAAATTAGGCACTTACTAAGAAAGATAGTAGGTGCTTTTATTATGTTTAAAATAAGGAGGAATAATAAGTGAAAAAGCTAGGATTGCAGCAGAAGTAATTGGTAAAGCGAAGTTACTAGATTATACTTATAGAGATTAGTGTGGAGTAGCGTTAGAAGTTAAGTCCTAGGAAATAAAAATTGTATCCCAAATTATATAACAGATTCTATCAATACTTCATTTGAAAGAACTATATTAAAAAGCAATGTTATTAGATGTTACTAAAAAGGTAGGAGCTAATGATAAAATAATATTTGGAACGGGTGATAACTTAGGAATAACAACTATGACTAGTGATGCTAAATTTCTTAGAGGTGCAGAAGCTCAAGGTGTAAAATTTGAATCTTATGTCCATAAACCTGTACCATTAAGGAGGAAATAGAATAGATATAGTTAAAGAAAGTATACCTAAACATTTAGAGAGTACTTATATTCTTCTAAAAAAAGCATTTCCAACTGGAATTAGTGAAGAAGAGTATTATCCTGTTTTGTCAAAAGCCTTTTTGTAGCCTATTTATTAGCTATAATTAATTTTATTGTTTCTGAATGTCCTCTACTAAGATAGATATATAATTCCCACCTCTTTCTTAATACTTCTTATACATAGGATACCATATATTTTCTACTGTAGGATGGCTTTAAATAACTTTCTAAAATCATACCCACTTAAAGCCAAGAGAAGCTGGGAAGGAAGATAAAAAAGCCATATGAGAAAACTACAAGTAGCTTGGTATTGGTTAAGAAAGAAGCAGTGGAGGTCAGGACTGCTAGCAAGATAGTTAAGGCAAACATTGATATCACAAAGAGTAAAAAGAATCATGCCTGCTACAATCATATATCTATTAGGATTAGGAAATACTTTTTCTTTGCAGGCCTTAATTGCTCTTATTAGTCTAGTAATAAGACAGACACCGTAGATAAAAGCTAGCATGAATAAAATTATAATGGTTTTTGAGAAAATACTGAGTACAATGCTGCCAATTGCAGTGATTGCTATAAAAGTTGCAAAGCTTATTATAGTGGAATAGGCCTTCTTTGGCAGGTATCTTATACAGTAAATGATTTGAACTATACAAAACGTTGCTACTCCTAGTGTACAAAGGTCTAATAATAAAAAGAATAAATCTGCTAGGCTAGTAAAAAGCAGGCCAAGCTGTAGAAGAATGGTATCTTTAAAGTTTAAAGAATCCTCATAGATTATTAAGGATAATATAAAGCATAGTAGGATGGAAATATATTTGACCTTGTTTGAAATATTGCCTTTATATATGCTGTCTAAGTCTAGAAATAAAAAGAATATGTACAAAAGAAAGATTGTTATTAATATTAATCCTATAGTTAGTCTTTTTAAATTAAGGCTTTTCATTTTCAACCACCGTATAAAATATTCTTGTATAATTGTTAAAAGAAAGCATCAGCTGTGGATGCTTTCTTAATTTTTAATAGATCTATTGAGCTTCGAAGCTTCCGCAGTCAGTACATTGAACTGAACTTGCGTTATTTTCATGTTTAACTATTTTTATTTGCTGTAGAGTGCAGTAATCCACATTTTTGGCATGAAATTTACATTCTTCAACTACGCATCCGATACTGTCATTATGTCCATTGTGCATTGCATGTTTGTTGTGTGCTGTATTATCCATCAGCTATCACTCCTTTTAAGTTTTTCACTTTTATTGTTTGCTTATAGTAGGCTTTTATTCATGGTAAACATGCTAGCTATGTCCAGTAGCTGGTCTGCTTTGAAAAAAATATCATAAGTTTTCTAATAGAAAATTATTAAAATAGGTACCATTATAGGCCAGATGAGTATAATGGCATTAAGATATACCCTAGAGGGGTATAAAAGGGGGAATAAGAATGACCGTTACTATTTACACAAGTTCATCATGTCCATGGTGTGTTAAAGCTAAGAGGTATCTTGATTCTAAAAAGGTAGGCTATAGAGAGGTAAATGTGTCTGGAAACTTACTAGGAGCTCTAGAAATGAGAACGAAGTCTGGTCAAAGTGCTGTACCAGTTATTGATATTGATGGGGACGTAGTTGTTGGTTTTGATAGAAAAGTTATTGATAGCCTATTGTCCAGGAAGGATTATTAATTGTCAATGAAAGAGGCTTTTTCCACCAATAGTTGCGGAAAAAGCCTTAATCTATAATATTGAAACTTCTAGTGAATTCAATCACTCACTAGCATTGCTTGTATCAACTATAAAAGCTTCCCCTTTTTTCATGCTGATGTGGCCGGAAGAATAAGGTTTGCCTTCTAGAGTGATATAAACTTTTTTTGCACCATAGTACTGTCCAAGGGTGTTGGTAATAGATTGAAGAATCATAGATTCAAAGGAGGCGCCAACATTCATCTCTGATACAAAGTTTTTGGTAAAATCCACATAGACCATACCATCCTTATTTAAGTATAAGCTGTTGATTTTAACATTAGGTCCAAGTAACTTAAGGTGTTCGTTCTTGTCAACTTTCTTAAACTCTTTTTCTAGGGCCATTTTAGTTATGTCATTTGTTTTAAAGGATAGATTTTTTTTAACTGAAAATAACTTATCCTTTTTACTATCAGGGTAATAAAAAGTAATTTCATTTACTAGAGATTCATTGCTTCTGATCTCTTTTAAGGAGGAAGTGACTTCTGTTCCATTAGATTTAAAAATAGATTTTACTAGGCCTATATTTAAAACATAATAATCGATTCTTTCAGAATCCTTTCCTTTTGTAGTGACTTCTAGGGCCTTATAGCTGTCGGAAGGAGTGGTAACTTCTACATTAACGTTGGTGATAGTTCTGCTTTCTTGGTTAGCTAAAGTCCACTGTGTACCTTTTACAAGAGGTTCTTTTAGTAATATCTCATCTGTATTAGCCTTTTTGCCTGTGAAGTCTTCCCTATAATAGCTTTCTTCTTTTTCAAAGATTAGCTTTAATTCGTTGCTAGAATTTTCAATAACCTTGGAAGTTACGGTGCCACCGCTATCCTGCCTTAGTTGGATTTTATTATCCTTTATGTAGTCAGTCCAAAGGGAATAGGATGCAAACTCATTGCCTGTTCCTTCATATATGTACATAGTATTAGCTTTCATGGGAAAATAATCTTTAATACTATAGGGAGAATCAAGATTATTGTCTCCATTATCCCTCTCTGTAATTGTGTCTTCCTTATCTTCTGTATTATAACTTTCCTTGTCAGTATCTTTCTCATTGGTATCCTTAATAGTGTCATCACTACTTGATGAGTTTTCTATCTTTGTATCATCTTGTGGGAAACCTTCAAAGTCACCGTTAGGTACAAGACCCTGGCAGCCTGTAGGAAATATAATAAAAAATATAAGCAAAAAACTAACTAAGAGTTTTTTCATCTTTATCACCACCAATATAAAATAATATATAACTAGTTTATACTATGCTAAGAGAATCATAAATTTGAATAATATTTTAAAAATTAATTGATTCTATAGTATATAATGAAGAAAAGCAACTAAAAAGATGAGGTAATAAAAATGGATAATAGCTTTAAAGACTACAAACTAAGTAATGAAATTGGTGAAAGCCTTAGGTTTGATGGGCTACCAAAGGCCTACAGAGGTGCAGAAAAAAGTTATAAAGCAGGCTCTTAAGGGCAAGGATTTAATTGTCCAATCACAAACTGGCAGTGGTAAGACAGCTGCCTATGCTATACCAATTTGTGACTCTGTAGAAATTGAGGAGAGACAGCCACAGGGTCTCATTCTTGTACCTACTAGAGAGTTAGCTGTACAAGTAAAAGAGGATATAACAAACATAGGAAGATTTAAAAGGATACGCTGTGCTGCAGTTTTTGGCAAGGAGCCTATGAGCCTGCAGGTACAGGAACTAAAGCAAAGGGTCCATATTGTGGCAGGAACACCTGGAAGGGTTATGGACCACATAAAAAGAGGGACTTTAAAAGTTGAAAAATTACAATATCTAGTTATTGATGAAGCAGATAAAATGCTTAATATGGGTTTTATAGAGCAGGTGGGAGAAATAATTGATGAATTGCCTAAGGAAAGAACTACAATGCTTTTTTCTGCCACTATGGCTGAAGAAATTGAAAGGCTCTGCCATAAATACTTAAAGGCTGCAGAGAAGATAGAGATAAGTCCAGATACTTTAGTTTCAGAAAGAGTAGTTCAGGAGTTATATGAGCCAGAAAAGGAAGAAAAATTTGAACTGCTGAAGAGAATATTATATATAGAAAACCCGGACAGCTGTATAGTTTTTTGTAGCACCAAGGAAAATGTGGATAGCCTTAATAAAAAGATGAAAGAGGAAAAAATATATACTAGAGCCCTTCATGGAGGGATGGAGCAAAAGGATAGATTAGAACTGATGAAGTTCTTTAAGAGAGGGGAATTTAGGATCCTTATAGCCACACAGCATAGAAGAGTACATTGGCTACAAAATTCCAAGAAGAGAAATACCATCTAAAGAGGAGGCAGAAGCTGCTAAAAAAGAATTTATGAAAAAGGAGAAGGAAGCTCCTAAATTAAAAATTGATAAGGGAGCCTTAGGGCCTTGCAGAAAACTACAATTAAGGGTAAGGAAGTAAAGGTGCAAAGAGCCAGGAAATAACAAAAGACGGTTTACCGTCTTTTATTTTGCTAATATTATAGATCTTTTAACCTTACCTTTACGTACATGGCATTGGTCTACAATTGAGAAGCCAGCAGAGATAATATGCTCCTTCATATCCTCTAAGGTTACAAATATTGCTTTGCGGCCTATCCTTCTAGTGGTTTTTATTATATCTGTTTGAGTTTTCAAAGTAGTAGGGCTAAATAATCCATAAGGTAGATCTACTATTGCTATATCATACACTTCCTTAATATCGTGGATGCTGCCAATAGTTATAAGATCCTTATAGCCAAAAAATTTAAGATTTTCTTTAACATTACTGCCTATTAAAGGATTTATTTCAAAGCCTACAATATTTAATCCTAAGCCTAGTCCTTCTATAACAACAGTACCTATGCCACAACAAGGGTCTATAATCTTACAGTTTTCCCCGGTGGAAGCTGCAATATTAACTAAGGCCCTAGCAGTTCTAACCCCTAGTGCATTAGAATAAGAATGGGGTTTTTCCTTATGGGCCTGCCAATGTAAATTATTCTTTTCATAGATACCAAAAAGCCATTGACCTTCAATATTACTTATTCCTATTGTAATCTTCGGATTATGAATCTTTGCCTTACCTTTAATAGCAAATCCTATAGCTCTATTTGTAGCCAGTCTTTCTTCATGGCTTAGAAGGTCCTTTTTATGTTTTATATAGATAACCTTAAAATCTTCGTAGCTTAAATTATTTTCTTTAATTTGTTCAATAACTTCCTCTATAGTATTGCCGCTGTAGATAACCTTCAGGCATTCTTTTAAAAAGGGACTTTTAGAGGAAGGAATATAAAAATTAGAGAAAATGTATTTTTCATCAATATTTTGTCTAAATAAATACTTTAGCTCCATTTTTGCCAAATGCTCCTCAAAGGTAGGATAATTTATGGTATAAAAATAAGTAAGGTAATTTTTCAATAATAACATCTCCTCTATTAATAGGGAATTGAACAGGATCCTACAATACAAAATAATAGGTTATATTACAAATAAATGATTAATATTACAAATTTATATGATATAATATAGATTGTAGTATATTATCTTGGTTGGTGGTGATACTGTTGCCAAAAATAAGTAAAAGGTTAATTAATATTATCTCCGGCACAAATTTAGGGGAATATGAAGAAGAATTTTGTAAACACAGATTAAGATTAAATCTTCAAAAGTGCAAAATAATAGCTATGACATGGATGTTTATATGTGTAGCTTTACTTATTTTGGACTATTTTATATATATTTCTACCTATAAGGGAAATTCTGACCATATATATTGGCCTCGTTATCAATTACTTATGTTAGGCCTTGCAATATTATGGTTTTTAATCATGAAATTAATTGAGAAAAAAAACAATCCTAGACTTACTAACGGTATGTGTATTGTTTTTTATAATATATCAGTATATTGGTGTATTTTAATAGGAGTAAACAATATTAATAACTATGATAGAGTATTACCGTATATAATATGCGCTTTGACTATGGCAGCCTTTTTATATCTTAATTTTTTAGAAGCTTCCATTATATATGTAGGTTCCATGTCTATATACATTATATCATTAGTTTTCCGTATACAAGATGGAAATGTCTTGTGCAGTCACATAGTAAACATTTTGATTTCTGTGATTTTTTCTATGATAATTTCTAGAATAAACTACACAAGGCTTTCTAAGGATTTTCTAAGTGAAAAGAATATCTTAAAAGCTAAGGAGATCTTGCTAGCAACAAATGAAAAGTTAAAGATGTATGAAAGAGTCAGAACGGACTTTTTTGCAAATATATCCCATGAGCTTAGAACACCTCTAAATGTTATATATAGTGCAGAACAAATGGCGGAAAGAATGGTCAATAGTGGCAATATCAATAGTAAAAAATTAGACAAGTATTTAAAAATGATGAAACAGAATTGTTATAGGCTAATTAAGCTTATCAACAATTTAATAGATATAACTAAGATAGAGGCTGCTAACTTTGAAATTAGATTAAGAAACATGGATATAGTAAAGGTAGTAGAAGATATCACCTTATCTGTAGCAGATTACATTGAAAATAAAGGAATAATTCTTATTTTTGATACAGAGATAGAAGAAAAGGTTATAGCCTGTGATCCTGATGTAGTTGAAAGGGTAATGCTAAATTTACTATCTAATGCAGTTAAGTTTACAGAAGAGGGAGGCAACATTTTTGTAAACATTTATGAAAGTGAGGGTCAAGTTTATTTGTCAGTTAAAGATACTGGTGTAGGTATGTCGGAAAAGGCAAAGGAGCAAATTTTCTCTAGATTTGTTCAAGTAGATAAGTCTGCTAGAAGATGTCGTGAAGGTAGCGGTATTGGTTTGTCTCTTGTAAAATCCTTATTGGAAGTTCACGGTGGCTCTATTAGTGTGGAAAGTAGACTGGGAGAAGGCAGTGAATTTACAGTGGTTTTATGGGATCGTATTTTGGAAGATGAAGGGGTAACACGGCAGGTTTCCAAAGGTTTAGATGAAAGGATTCAAATGGTTAATATTGAATTCTCAGATATATATAAATAGATCAGTCTCTAGCAAAGCTGGAGACTTTTTTCTTAGTTTCTTATTAGAAGTTGATCTTTTAGCTATTTTAAATGTATGTAGATAATGTATTTTTGATATGCTAATATGTAAATATACATAAGATTATTATTGAAACGAGGTAGAAATATGGACAAAATTACGTTAAAAAAATATGCGAAGCTAGTAGTTCAAACTGGCGCTAATGTTCAGAAGGGCCAGCCAGTAGTTATAATGGCTCCTATAGACGCTGCAGATTTTGTTAGAGCTCTGGCAGAGGCTGCTTATAAAGCTGGAGCCAAGGATGTGCATGTGGATTGGAGAGATGAAAAGTTATCTAGGATAAGATTTTTACAAGCAGGAGATGAGGTATTTGATGAGATACCTTCTTGGAGAAAAGATTTTACTTTGACCAATTTGCATAATGGAGCGGCCTTTATTCAAATATCTGCATCAGACCCTGAAGCCTTTAAAGGAGTAGATGTAAGCAGGATTGCAAGACAGCAAAAGGTTAGTGCTATAGAGTTAAAGGAATTTCATGAAAGGCTAATGACAAATAAGAATGCGTGGACTATTGTTTCTGTACCTACAGTAGCTTGGGCTAAGAAGGTTTTCCCTGAACTTTCAGAGGATGAAGCAGTGGAAAAATTATGGGAGGCAATATTAAAGGCAGTAAGAGTGGACTTAGAGGATCCTGTTGCTGCTTGGAAGGAGCATACTTTAAACTTAAGAAAAAGTATGGACTTTTTAAATAAAAACAATTTTAAATATCTTCGTTATAAAAATTCCATAGGAACAGATTTAACTATTGAATTGCCAGAAGGCCATCAGTGGGTAGGCGGAGCAGAAGATACTACTGGGGGAATAGAATTTAATGCTAACATGCCTACAGAAGAGGTGTTTACCTTACCTAAGAAAAATGGAGTAGAGGGCACAGTTGTTAGCGCCATGCCTCTAAATTATAATGGAACCATTATAGATAATTTTACTTTAACTTTTAAAGAAGGAAGAATAGTAGAATATACTGCAGAGAAGGGTCTGGATATGCTAAAAACCCTAATAGAAACTGATGAAGGCTCTCACTATCTTGGAGAGGTAGCTCTTGTGCCATATGATTCTCCTATATCAAATCAAAAGATATTATTTTATAACACTTTATTTGATGAAAATGCTTCCTGCCACTTAGCCATAGGCAAAGCATATACACCTTGTCTTAAAAATAGTGAAAATATGACAAAGGAAGAATTAATAGAAGCTGGAGTAAATGAATCTCTGATACACGTAGACTTTATGATAGGCACTAAGGATTTAGATATTACAGGGGGTACAGCAGAGGGGAAAGAAGTTCCTGTTTTTGTTCAAGGAAATTTTGCTTACTAAAAGATTCGAAGGTGGGGGTCTATTTTATGTATGAGCAAATTAATAAGGATATTGCAGAGGCTAAAGGTCAAGTTAGAAAGAAGGAGAGGCTAGAAGCCTTGTTGCAGAGAGCTAAAGAAAGCCTTTATCAGGAAGAAGAACGTCTAAGTTCCTTGAAAAAAGTTCTTCGAAAAGAGGAAAAGGATGTTAAAAAGCTAGAGGGAATGAGTATTAGGAAACTAGTCTACACTATATTAGGTAATAAGGAAGAAAAGTTGAGTAAGGAACAGCGTGAATTCCTATCAGCAAAACTTAAGTATGATGAATGTAGAAATGCTGTGCAGGTTTTGAGAGATGAAATAGAAAGTTATTTATCTCAGCTTTCAGAATTAGGAGATCTTCATTATTACCTGGAACAGCTTTTAAAAAAGAAGGAAGAACTGGTACTGAGCTCGGGAGATAAAGACGCCAGCAAGATACAGGAAAACTTAGATAAAATTGCTCAGTTTTTTATAGAACAAAATGAGATAAGAGAAGCCATTTTAGCTGGGAATAATGCCATGGACGCTTTAGAAGCAGCTATAGAAGCGGCTAGAGCAGGAGAATCAGGTAAAGGATTCGCAGTAGTAGCAGACGAAATAAGAAAATTAGCAGAGCAATCTTCCGCAGCTACTAGTAATATACAAGCTCTTATAGCAGAGGTTAAAGAAAAGTCAAAATTAGCTTACAGTACTATGGAAGATTCTAAAATTGTGGTAGAAGCTCAAACTGAGGCGGTAAGGCAGACTAAGGATATATTTAATAAGATTTCCTCTTCTATAGAGAATATTAAAAATGAAACAAAGGAAATCGTCACATCAATAAATGAAACGAACAATCAAAAGGAACAAATATTAGATACAATGCAAAGTATTTCATCGGTATCAGAAGAGTCCTCTGCAAGTACAGAGGAAGTATCTGCAGCTACAGAGGAGATATCCGCTGCCATGAATGAGTTTAACAGCACTGCTAGCCAACTTAGTGAGTTAGTTCAGTTGCTAGAAAGAGAAATTAATAAATTTAAACTGAAGTGATTTTTTCAGTTGCAAATTAAATAATGGGAAATTTAAGAGTAAAGGAGATTTAGCTTGGCTAAATCTCCTTTACTCTTTTAGATATAAATATTAATTAAAGTGCTTTATCAATAATTTCTCAGCATCATCCTTGTTCAAAGGCTTGGAGAAGAAGTATCCCTGACCATTTTCGCAGCCTAGCTTCTTAAGCTGTGTTAGTTGGCCTGCAGTTTCTATTCCTTCACCAGTTACTTTCATGTTAAGTTCGTGGGCCATTAGAATAATACTTTTTACAACACCATTGTTTTTGTTGAGATCTAGCTCTTGAACAAAACTTCGGTCTACTTTAATAACATTGAAAGGGAATTGTTGTAGATAGCTTAAAGAGGAATAGCCAGTACCGAAGTCGTCTATCTGTATACTTACGCCTAAGTCCCGTATTTGCTCCAATACAATTTGTGAGTTCTTCACATCGGTAATAAGGGCACTTTCTGTAATTTCAATGTTTAAGTTTTTAGGGGATAGTTCTGTTTCACGGAGGACCTCGGTTATTTGTTGTACTATGTCCCACTGTTTTAGTTGCATTGCTGACATGTTTACATTCACAATTAGAGAATTGCTATCCTTATAATTTTTGTGCCAACTACTAATTTGCCTACAGGCTTCGTAAAGTATCCATTTACCAATAGGTATTATTAGGCCTGTTTCCTCTGCAATAGGAATAAATTCTAAAGGGGATACCATACCTAGTTCTGGATGTTTCCAACGAACTAGAGCTTCAAATCCAATTATTTTATCTGTCCTTAAAGATACAATAGGTTGATAGTATAAAGTTAGTTCATTCCGTTCTAAAGCTTGTTTTAAATCATTTTCTAACTTCAAGTTTTTTGAAATTCTTTTCTGTGTGTTTTCATCAAAAATAACATACCTATCTTTTCCTTGAAATTTAGCTTCATACATTGCTATATCAGCATATTTTAAATATTCTTCATAAGTGGAGTATTCCTTCCTAGAAAACACCACTCCTATACTGGCAGAAGTTGTGATTTTATAACCGTTTATCATAAAAGGGGTGCTCATAGAAAGAAGTATCCTGTCAAGAAAACGAATAACTTCTTTATCGCTTTTTATATCCTTTATTAGAAGGGCAAATTCGTCTCCTCCAAAACGAGATACAACTATCTTATCATTGGAGAGTTCTGTTAAGCGTTTACCAGCCAAGGATAATAAAATATCCCCATTATTGTGGCCTAAGCTATCGTTAACTGTTTTAAATCGATCCAGATCCATAATTGCTACTGCAAACTTATAGTTTTTATTCTGCTTTAAGCCTTCTGCGGCTTCAGAAATACATTTATTAAAATAAACACGATTTGGTAAGGTAGTTAGGGAATCATGCAAAATATTATAATGTAAAACATCATTTGCATCGTCTAAAGTATCTTGTTGAGTTACATATTTTCGTATAAGATATCCTACTACTGTAAGGGTTATATTATTAAGTAATGACATAGCAATAATTCCATGTGTAAGGATTTCAGATTTGTATACTGAATTAGAAGTATATATGAGAACTATAGCTAGTGCGATTCCAGCAACATTTGGGAAAATTATATCTGACACTAGGTAAACATAAATTCCAGTTAAAAAATAAATATGTAAGATTGTGTTGCCAAAGTTTAGGGTGGAGTACCATAGGGATATTATACAAGCAACAAGAGAGGCTGTTGCCAAAATGTATTTTATATATATTCTTGATCTAAAAAAAAAGGCACAAGATATTAGAACTGTGAAAAATATAGCACTAATGATAGATATAGAGTTTGTATTGTTATAAATTAAACTAATAAGTAATAATATTATAAAAGTATGAAAAAAAGCAATTTCTTTAGGAAAATTTGACTTCTTTCGTATTCCGAACATTGCTAAGTCCCCCTCTAGGCTGAATGCGACAAAGGTTGCATTTTGTCATATTTTAATTCTGATAATATTATAATATCATAGCTTTTGACTATAAACAAACTAATATATCAAATTTAACGCTTTTTTGACATAATATTTTTTAAAAAAATAAGGGTATAAATAAGGTTAGCAAAAATAGTAAAAATATTACAAAAATGAATAAAATTATGATATAATATTTAATATAAATTATTATAGGCATAGGAGCTATGTGTTTGAAAGGGGATGGTTATTCAGCTTAAATAATTTAGACCTTTGTACATTATTTAAAATAAGGAATCATATATTAATAATGGAACGTACGTGCCATTACTCTTGGAGGTATGATGATACTTAAAAAGTCCATTATTTGTGAGGGAAAGAGAAAGGACCTTGGAACTACTTAAGCTGGCTGCCACTGGCAGAAAAATAAAATTTAGTGGCAGGATATGGAAGTCAAGCAGGATGCTTCTTGGACTGGTGGGAAAAAACGAATCCTTAGAAGAGGGACCCTGCATCTTGAACCTCTTGCGGATCTTTGAAAAAAATGCTGATAAGTTTATACCTATTGATAAGAACAAGTATAGGAGAATAGGAAAAAAGGTTGAGGACGGCTACAATTCATTTAAGGCAGATAAAAACCTTCTGTTGACAGCAGATTTTTCTCAGCTAGTTTTCTCAAAGGAAAAACTAAATATATCCATAAGATATCAAATACCAGGGAAGGTTACTATAAATCCTAGACAGGCTAGAGCTGTTGGATTTTCCAGCAATGTATTTGAAGCTAAAATATTTAGGGAGCAGACCATAATAAAAAATGGAGATATAAATATAAATATATTCAAGGCCTTAGTAAGTAAAGAAACTTTAGAATACTTGCAAAAAATTAGACTAGAAGAACTGTACAAGCCTCTAGAAGGTGAGAAATGCAATTATCCTAATTATACATTAGTAGAGTTTAATATAAGCAAATTACCGGTTATTAATAGAAGCTGTGCAGAGGAGGACCATAGTTTAGATTATATATTGGATTTAGTATACCAACAAAGGTTAGCTGAGTGTCGTCAGAAGGTGTTAAGGTATTATATTTCTAAAGTCCCTATAGGAGAAGTGGACAGTAATAAGGCTTACAGCAAGGAGCAATTGGATCTTTTATATACCTATGGCTTAGAGCCTAATGGAGTTTATACTGGTGTAGACAACAAATTACTTGATGATAGTGGAGAGCAGTATGAATATAGGTATTTTCAGTTTGCATTAAAAGGTTTTAGTAGCTTGCCTAAGGTTGAGGAAGTTATAGAGAAAATCAAGGCTGGAACTATGAAGTCTAAAGGACCAGGAGCTGTTATGGCTACCTTTATAAAAGAGCTTAATGAAAAAAGACTTCTTTCAAATAGGGTTGAACTTATGAAGTTATTAGAAAAAGAAAAGGTTATTATTAGAAAGAATACCAGGATTCTAGCAATAATTAAATTGATACAAGGATTAACAGGGGGATGGTGGCAGGGGCTGCAGCTGGATAAAAAGAAAAAATATTTTTATGAGGGGAAAAGAGCTACCTTAGTAATTAAGGTAATGAAAAAGGTTGCTAACAAGTAAAGACAGGAACTACATGTATATTAGAACTTAATCTTGAATATAATGAACTGAACTAACGTTTAAAAGTAATGGAGGGAAGGAAATGGGAGATTATTTAGAAGCTTTAAGAGAGGACCAAATTATATTAATATCTAGTATTATTGTTGTTATTCTTCTCATAATTATAGCTTTTTTATCAATAAAGCTAATTTTAGATATAAGAGAAGAAAAGAAGTTAGCAGCAGCTAAAACAGAAGAAAATAAAGAGCCAAGCAGTAGATTTAAAATCAATAGGAGTAAGAAGGGTCTTGGTGTTCCTGAAACAAAAACTAGTGAAAACCATATCAATAAAGATAAAGAAACTACTCCTAAAAAAGCTAAGTCTACTTCCAAGAGACAGGCTGTTATTAAAATGAGAAATGCCTTGATGGAAATTGAAGCAAAGGCTAATTTGGAAAAGGCAAATAAGGGAGATGCTGAGAAAAACTTAGAGAATGAAACTCTACCTTTAGAAGAAAAAGCTGAAGGACCAGTGGAAGGACTTTCTGATGTAATGGCTGAAAGCCTAATGGAGACGAAACTAGCTAAAGAGGCTGTAGCTGTAAAGGAAGAAAGTATAGAAGAAGAGGATCTTGTGAAAGAACTAGAAACAGAAGTGGAAGAGGAAAAAGTAGCTGAAGACAAGAAAGAAAAAGCAACGGTAAAGGATTCAGCAAAGGTTGAGGGTAAAGATGAAGTGGTTATAGCAGTAGAAAGAGAAAATGAAACTTCAGAAACATCAGATAGTATTGAAAAGGGTAAAAATCAAAAGAGACCAAGTGCTTGCTTTTGCTATAAGGCACATGGGCAAAATAAAAAGTTTAAAGTAAATAAGCCTACCATAACCATTGGTAGAGATGCCAAGACTTGTGACTTTCTTTTAAGGTTTGATTCTCGTGTGGGAAGAAAACATGCTATTCTTTCTTACAAAAACAACAAGTATTATATTTTAGATTTAGGCAGTAAAAACGGTACATATATTAATAAGGTTAAGTTAAAAGGAGAAGGAGAACTAAAGAATGGGGATCAAGTTAAAATTGCTGACACTGAATTGACCTTTAAAATAAATTAAGTTGAAACCACACTAAATTAGTGTGGTTTCTTTAAAACTCTGATATCTAATAGCTACTTAGTAGCTTTTTTTATATGTTAGAATATTTATACTTAATGTGGTAAAATACTAGCATTGGAATAAAATAATTATGGTTATCTATAATAATGTTTTTGTGCTAGAGCAATACAAGGAGGAAGAAAGCATGCTTTATAATGGTGTAGTTATTTTTGGAGAAATGGGAGCTGGTAAGGATGCTTTAGCTGCCCAATTAGTTGAGTTAAGAGATAAAGCTAAGATATACAATATGGGTGTTCTGTGTAGAGAAATGATGAAGGTTAGTAAGGTTAATCAACAGTGGAAAGGTCTGGAGAGATACATAGGTCAAGCCGTTGCCGATAAGTTAAGGGAAATGGATATGAATATCATGTGCGACTATATACTGTCACTTATTTATGAGGGTGGACAAAAAAAGTATGGTTGGGACAACAGTGACTTAGAGGGAGAAGCCTTTGATAATGCCCTTAAAGAACAATTGAGTCTTGTTAGAGAAGAGGAGCTATCTATAATAGTTGGTGGAAGAACTTTATCCGATGTACATTACTGGAGAGATAAGGGCTACTTAATTCTAGGCATAAGGATTAGTCCGGAAATAAGAAAGAAAAGATTAATTAGCAGAGATGGTGAGGAAGTAGTAAAAAACAGCAATACCAAGCATAATACTGAAGTAGATGTGCCATATATACTGGATAATTTATGTCATGAGGTTATATTTAATGATGGAACTTTAGAAGAACTAAAAGATGCCGCTGAGAAGATCTTAATAAAGTATAATTTTTAATGAATAGGAAAAAAGAAAGCCGGAACTTAGTTGGCCGGCTTTCTCCTGTTAAGATTATTATATATAGCTTTAGAAAGGGCTTCTCTTTGAGCCTCGTTGATAATACCAGCCTCTTTAAGCTCGGTAAATAGATCTTTTCCCTTTTTTGCTCCCCAATATGCCTTTCTTTCTTCAGGGCTCATCTTTCGTAAGTTAGCTTTCTCCTCTCTCTTCTTTTCTAAAAATTCATTTATTTTAGTTAGCTGTTCTGAATTTATTGTCCCTTTGGACATTTCGTTTTTCAGCACTTCTTGTAGTTTGTTTTCCCGATTCCTTCGCATCATTTCTTTTATTTTATTAGCCTGTTCTTCAGTTATTATTTTTGATGACACTAAATCTCCAAAAATATCAGGACGTTTTTTATAGTTCTGTTCTAAATAATTTTCTCTTTGTTTATCGTCCATTTTTTTAAGTTTATCCATTTCCTTCTTCTTTTCTTCCAGATGCTTTTTCAAATATTCCTCTATTTTATCCGCCTGTTCTTGGGTGATAATTTTTTCTTCCACAAACTTTTGAAGTTCCGGTGAAGTCAGATATTTATGTTTTATAATGTAATCTTCATTTTCTGACACCAGGCTAGAAGCTTGCGGCAAGATTGATACAGGTATTAATAAAGAAAGGAATAATGCAGCTGCCAAAATTTTAGCAGTTAAATTTAATTTTTTCATATAGAACCACCTCCGTTATTAATACTTTGCCCAAGGTTTACCAAAAATATGAGTGTTTTTTAAAAAGCAAAAAACAAACCTTGAAGAGCTTGTCAACTCTTCAAGGTTTACTAAATCCGTAATCTGTTACAGCAACTCTCCCTGGATAACAGTATCATTTATCCAAGGATTATAATATCTGTTATAGCTAGGGGTACATACTTCAAGATCCATACTATATTCTTTTATAGTTTCTAGCTTGATATCTAAAGCTGTGCCAGTAAAACAAGTAATTACAAGTTTATAGTCATATTTTAGCTTTTTATTTATAAGTTCCTTATCTTTAAGAATATTAATTGAAATCAATAAGAGAGCGTCTTCCAATAAGTTTTCAGTGGTAGGTATCCATCTTATAGTTGAATGTGTTGAACTTTGGCTTTCTAGTATATCTAAGTTTTTCAGAATCCAAATAGGTTTAGTACCTTGAGATAGTAACAAGCAGTGAGTAGGTAGCATACCATTACCAAGTTTATTTGGGTGGCCTACCAGTATTTGAGCGGTGATTGTTGCCATAAACAGACCTCCTTATCCGCTATAGATTAGATGTAAATAATTAATCCTTTACTTAATTTTTGTAGAAATAAGTAAAAACTTTAATTTTAATTATTAAAAGCAAATTTCTACAGTTAATCCTATAATTTATGGAAATATTGTGATATAATAGTATATAGAAAATAATGGAAGGTGGTTAAAATGAAAAAGAAAGTTAAATTGCTTACATATGTCCTAGTAGTAGTGACCTTAGGAAGTTTATTAATAGCTTGTAGTGCAAATAAGGCAGTGGTAAAGGATCAAGAAGAAAAGGCAAATATAGTTGAAAAAACAAGCTTTACTACAAGTACTGAAGATAAAAAGGGAAAGAAGACAGAGAAAGAAGGTAAAAAGGAAGAAGAACGGAAGGAGAAAATAAAGATCAGCTTAAATGAAAAGGTTATAAAAGAGGATACAGAAGCTATAACTATAGATATTAGATATCCAATTATTAGCGGCCATCCTGATAGAACTATTGAAGCTAAATTAAACAGTAGTTTTGAGGAAAAGGTTATAGGACTAAAGGATATGATGCAAAAGGGTGCAGTAGAAGCCTTACAGTATTCCAAGGAAAATGATGTAGAATTCCAAAAGTATATGGCACAAAGCTCTTTCAAAGAAAGATATAATAAGAATGGATTCTTAAGCCTTACTATTTCCACCTTCGAGTTTATGGGTGGAAGTGAAGGGATAAGAGCAACAACAGCTTATAATATAGATATAGGATCGGGAAAAGTCTATCAATTACATGAGATATTCGCTGAGAATTGTGACTTTAAGAAGATTATTGATGAAGTTATGCTAAATACTATGAAGGAAAATGAAGATAAGTATTTTCAAGGAGTAATAGATGATTTTCAAGGAATTTCGGGTGATCAACCCTTTTATATAGAAGATGGAAACCTTGTAGTATATTTTGGGGTTTATCAGCTAGGACCAATTTCTACTGGTGAGCCAGAATTTAAGGTGCCTTTATCTAAGTTTGAATTTAAAGAAGGTTTGGGAATTAATGAGTAATAAGGAGCTGTTGCAAAACTGGCTAATCTAGTTTTGCAACAGCTCCTTATTCAATTGCTATTTAGATAGTTTAATAAGCTTTGAAGGGGAGAAACCATAATACTTTTTAAATAACTTGCTAAAATAGTAGGCATCCCTGTAACCTACACCTTCTGCTGCAGCTTTTACGGAAATATTACCTGATTCAAGGAGTTGCCTGGCTTTTTGCAGCCGGATGTTAATAAGGTAATTGATAGGGGAGTAGCCTGTTTCTTCTTTGAAAATTTTTGATATATAAACAGGGCTTAGATAGGTTGCTTTAGCCACCTTATCCAGTGAAATATCTTCATTATAATTTTTATTCATATAAGCGATGATAGTTCTAACTACAGTGGACTTTTCCGAAGACTTAAAGTTTAAGGGTGAAGGTTCCTGTTTGCCGTCAGCACAGTAAGTTTCTCTTAGTAGTAAAACTATAAGTCTCATAGAATAGGCTTTAAGAAGTATATCAACCCCTGCCTTGTTTTCTTCCAATTCCCCTACAATTTGATGGATTAAATAGTCAAATTTTTCTTTATACTTTTTTAAATGAACTAAAGAAGGAGAGTTTTCTTTTAACAAGTAATTTTTAGGCAAGCCTTCAATGAATATATTATCAAGACCTAGATGTAGCTCATGTGCTTCCTCTCCTGGAGTAAGCATTTCTTCATGGTAAACACCAGGATTAAAAATCATGAAATCCCCTTTTTTTAATTTATATATAGAATTGTTTACATTATAAGTTACAGTGCCAGAAAGGACATAGCTTAATTCTACATTTTGATGGCTGTGATAGCATGTCTTAATATAATCTTTATTTTTGCAATTTAATGCGTATAAAATTTGAGGATTAAAAACATCAGCATTGGTACCTATATTACACATAAACATTACCTCGCTATAATAAGTTTTATATTATGTATATCTATATTTTAAATATACAACATTAATTTTACCTTGTACATTAAAAAAGTTGAGGAATATATATAATAGAGAAGTTGTTATTTTTGAAAGTATATTGTAGAATTATTTATGTAGGTGTTTTATTCCATAAGGGGATAAAACGAGTAGTATAGTAGGAGGATGAAAAAATGAATAATGTGAAATTTTACTATGGGAACGATGTACCTTTAGAGATGCACAAAGTTCGCATAGTGCAAAAACTTGATCTTGTTCCCGTAGAGCGCCGTTTAGAGGCAATTGAGGAGGCAGGAAACAATACTTTTCTATTGAAAAACAAGGATGTTTTCCTGGATATGCTAACAGATAGCGGCGTAAACGCTATGAGTGACAAACAGATGGCAGCAATGATGGAAGCCGATGACAGCTATGCTGGATCTACTACTTTTACTAAGTTGGAAGAAAAGATAGGGGATATATTTAAGAAAAAGTATTTCTTACCTGCTCACCAAGGTAGGGCTTGTGAAAATTTGTTATCTCAAGTTCTAGTTAAACCGGGATCAATAGTTCCAATGAACTACCATTTTACAACTACAAAAGCTCATATAGTTTTAAATGGAGGTTCTATAGAAGAACTTATTTGTGAAGAAGGTTTAAAGACAACTAGTAATGATCCTTTTAAGGGTAATATGGATGTAGATAAACTTAGAGATTTAATTAATAAACATGGAGCAGATAAGGTTCCTTTCATTCGTTTAGAGGCAGGAACCAACCTTATTGGCGGACAACCCCTTTCACTTGAAAATATGAGGGAGGTTCGTAAGGTCTGTGATGAGTTTGGTATCTTGTTGGTTTTAGATGCAAGTCTTTTAGCAGATAACCTATACTTTATTAAGGCTAGGGAAGAAAGCTGTAAGGACATGAGTATAAGAGAGATAACTGCTGAAATGTCAGACTTGTCAGATATAATATATTTCTCAGCTAGAAAGCTTGGTTGTGCTCGTGGAGGCGGTATTTGCACCAACAATGAAGATATGTATTTGAAAATTCGTGAATTGGTAACCTTATATGAAGGTTTCTTAACCTATGGTGGTATGTCTGTGAGAGAAATAGAAGCTATAGCAGTAGGTTTGGAAGAGACTATGGACGAGAATATGATAAATCAAGGTCCTCAGTTTATAGCCTATATGGTAAAGGAACTTGAGAAAAAGGGAGTACCAGTTATCACACCTGCTGGAGGACTTGGCTGCCACATTAATGCTATGGAATTTGTAGACCATATACCTCAGGAGCAATACCCTGCAGGTGCCTTAGCAGCAGCAATTTATTTAATAAGTGGAGTAAGAGGCATGGAAAGAGGTACTATGTCTGAACAAAGAGGTGCTGATGGCAATGAAACATTTGCTAATATGGAACTGGTGAGACTGGCCCTACCAAGACGTGTATTTACCCTATCTCAAGTGAATTATGCTGTAGATAGAATTGCATGGCTCTATGAAAATCGCAAGCTGATAGGAGGTTTAACCTTTGTGGAAGAACCAAAGGTATTACGTTTCTTCTTTGGAAGACTAAAGCCTACTTCAGATTGGCAAGTTAAGCTTGTGGAAAAGTTTAGAGAGGACTTTGGAGATAGTTTATAATTTAAATCCCTCATATTGATTTGGATTTACTTTGCATTTTAATATAAAATAATAAAAGGATGTTTTAATTTCATAGCAATTGAAATTAAAGTGTCTTTTTTTATTTTAAAAAATAATTTATAAAAAGGTATTGACCTTAACGGTACGTAAAGGTTTATCCTATTCTTGTAGCAAGGAGGAAGATTTTATGGAATATACAGTGCAAAAATTAAGTCAGTTAGCAGGTGTTAGTGCTAGAACAATAAGATATTATGATGAAAGGTTCACCGCTTATTACGACAAAGAACAGCCTGGAACTGCTAAGTTTTTAAGGGATGCAGTTCATATTTATCTTGGCATAGATAATAAGTAACATTCGGTCTTTCCCTTGGAATTTTAACCATAATATATTATAATATTCCCGTAGTGCAAAATATTTCAGAAATAATAAATAATAGTATAAGAGGTATGTTATGGTTAAATTTGGCATTGATTTAGGGACAACAAATAGTTCCATATCCTACTGGACTGAGGAAGGCCCTGTGATAATTCCAAATTCCTTAGGAGATCTGCTTACACCCTCTGTGGTCAGCATAGATGACAGTGGAGATATTCTGGTAGGCAAAATTGCAAAGGAAAGACTGGTGACTCATCCGGAATTAAGTGCTTCTGTTTTCAAGAGAACTATGGGGACTAGAAAGGTTTATAAGCTTGGAGATAAGGAGTTTTTATCGGAGGAACTATCTGCACTGGTACTAAAGGCCCTAAAAGAAGATGCCCAGCATCATTTAGGTGTGCCAGTTACAGAAGCAGTTATAAGTGTGCCTGCTTATTTTAGTGATGCCCAAAGAAAGGCTACAAAAAGAGCAGGGGAATTAGCAGGATTAAAGGTAGATAGACTAGTGACAGAACCTACGGCAGCAGCTCTAGCATATGGTATACATAATGTAAAGGGGGATACCAAGGTATTGGTTTTTGACCTTGGGGGAGGTACTTTTGATGTATCCATATTAGAGTTTTTTGATAAGGTTATGGAAGTAAGAGCAGTAGCAGGAGATAATTTTTTAGGTGGTGAGGATTTTACTGAAACTTTAATAAATATGTTTCTAGCTCATCATGAAATAAAAAAAGAAGATTTAGATGATGCTTCTTATGCTATGTTACGAAAGGAAGCAGAAGTAGCAAAGAGAAAATTTGGTGAAAGTCGTCAGATTATTATGAGCTGTCCTATCCATAATGAGATTTTAACTTATGATTTAACCATTGAGGATTATGAAAAGGGTGTTAAGAATCTCTTAAATAGGTTAAAGGAACCAGTGGAAAGAGCTTTAAGTGACTCTGATTTAAAACTTAGTGATATAGAATCCATAATACTAGTAGGTGGAGCTACCAAGCTACCGGTAATAAGGCACTTTGTTAGTAAGCTTTTTGGTAAGCTAGCCTACGTAAATATTAACCCAGATGAGGTAGTTGCTTTAGGGGCTTCGGTACAAGCAGCCCTAAAAGGAAAGAATGCAGCCTTAAAGGAGATTATTCTTACAGATGTGTGCCCTTATACTTTAGGCACTACAGTATCTGTAAAAAAGGCTCATGGACATTATGAGAGTGGCTATTTCCTGCCTATTATTGAAAGAAACACAGTTATTCCAGTAAGTAGAGTGGAAACTTTATACACTGTTCACGACAATCAAAATATAATAAACGTAGAAATACTTCAAGGTGAATCAAGGTTATCAAAGGACAATATTTATTTAGGTGAACTAAACATACCTGTACCTCTAAGGAAAGCAGGGGAAGAGGCAGTAGATATAAGATACACCTATGATATCAATGGTATTCTAGAAGTTGAAGTTACCGCCTTATCTACTGGAGTTAAACGAAGTATGGTTATAGAGAAGAACCCAGGGAGTATGAGTAAAGAAGAAATAGCAGAGCGGTTAGAGAACTTATCCCATCTAAAAATTCATCCTAGGGAAAACCATGAAAATAAATTGTTGCTGGCCAGAGGGGAGAGGTTGTTTCAGGAAAACTTAGGCAGTACAAGACAATTGGTAGGGGAACTTTTAAAGGACTTTGAAGACCTACTAGAAAAACAGGATTTAAGAGAAATAGAGGAAATGAGAAAGAAGTTAAAGGATGCCTTTGACTCTATTGAAGGTAGGGAGGACTTTTAAATGGACGCTTTTGAAGTATTAGAGATAGCTTTTACAAAGGATGTTAAAGAAATAAGAAGAGCCTACTCCAAATTATTGGCAAAATACTCTCCGGAAACAGATCCAGAGGGCTTTCAAAGGTTGAGGACTGCTTATGAAGAGGCTCTTGTCAAAGCTAAGGAGGAAGAAGTTGAAAGTCCTTCCTTATCCCCTATTGATCAATTTATGAAAGACTTCGAAGAAAATTATAGCTGCTATGAGAAAAGGTTAGATTTAGACAGTTGGACCAAGCTATTAGAAAGAGATATCTGCTATAATATAGAATCTTCTAAGGAAGTAAGTTATAGAATTTTAGCTTTTATTATGGATAATTATAACTTTCCAACAAAGGTTTGGCGCTTGTTTAATAGTTACTTTTCTTGGAAGGCCAAGAAGGATTCTTTATATAGTCATTTCCCAGCGCCCTTTATAGATTTTGTTGTTTATAAAATTAACAATGAAAGCCATTTTGACTATGACCTTTTGAAAACTTGCAAGGATAATAGGCAGGATGAATTCATTGGTGAATTAGGGAAGGTAAGGAATGCTATAGAAGAGGTGGATTTATACACTGCTAGCAAATCCATTAAGCAGGCAGAGGAAATTTGTCCTGACCATCCAAGCTTAAAAGTATTACGGGCTAGATATTTGGCAGTAAACGGACAAGTTCAAGAGGCCCTAGATGAGTTTCAGCTAGTCCTAGCAGAAGATGAGGATAATTATGATGGCCTATTTTATAGGGGAGAGCTATATTCCAGGCTAGGGATGGTTAAAGAAGCTTACCAAGACTATAAGAGGCTTATAGCTTTAGACCCAGAAGCTATTGGAGTTTACTATTCTATAACAAGAGCTTGCATATCTTTGAAGAACTATGAGGAAGCTATAAAATACGCTGAGAAATTAAGTGATATTTCTCAGTACAGGGGAGATATAAGGGCACTCTTAAATTCTGCCTATAGCTTTTATATAGACAGTTTCAAGAAGGATAGAGAATCTTTAGATGATGGTGAAAAGTTTAAGCTAGCAGATGCATATTTTAAAAGCTCTAATTTGGAGGAAAGCTATAATGTATTGCAAGAGCTAATAGCACAACCCTTTTGTGCTGCAGAAGCCTATTCCATGTATTGTAGAATATTGATGATAAAGAAGGATTATGAACTAGCCTATGTTACTGTATGTAATGCTCTGCAGAAATATGAAGATAATTATGAATTGAATTTTCTCAAGGCAGATATATTACAGGAGTTAGGAAAAGATGACGATGCTTTGAAGCAATATGATAAGGCTATAGAGATAAATGGAACAGATTTTTCTGCCTATAACAATGAGGCCTATATATATAATAAGTTAAAAAATTATAAGGAAGGCTTACGCTATGCTAATACTGCCATTGAATTAGAGCCTTATGCGGCTCACGGCTACAAAAACAAAGCTGCTGCCCTTTTAGGTTTGGAGCTATATGAGGATTGCTTGGAAGCTTGTGAAGAAGCTCTTAACAAATATGTATACTTAACGGAAGCTTATATAATTAAAATGAAGGCCTTTATAGATATAAATTTAATGGATGAAGCCTTAGAGGTCTTCAATAGGGCTATAAGCTGTGGTCTAAAAGAAGGCGGATTGTACTATGAAAAGGCTAGGGCCCTTATGTACTTAAAAAGATACGATGAAGCCATACAGAACTGCAAGCTTGCTTTAGCGGAGGATGAAAACAAGGCAGATTATCATTACACAAAAGCCTTATGTTTATATTTCAAAGACCATTATGAAGAAGCTAAGGAAGTCTTTGAAAAGGTAATTGACAAGGATAGTAATTATAGTGCTGCTTACTTTTATATTATTAAGTGCTTGTTGAGTTTATCCAAGGCTGAGGAGGCTATAGCTATGGCAGATAAGGCTATTAAACTAAAACAGCAGCATTTAGATAGATTCCACCACCTAAAAGGTCTTGCCTTGGAGGAACAGGATAGGCATGATGAAGCGGTAGAAGAATATAAGAAGGCGGTAAACTGCAATCCTACGGCGCCTGGATATTACTATGCTGTAGGTCATAGCCTAAATGAATTAAATGAATTTGGAGAAGCGGTAAAGTATTATAGTAAGTATATAGAACTAGAGCCTGAAGATGCAGATGGATATGTGAGCATAAGTTATTCTTTATACAATGTAGGCAGGTATCAAGAATGTATTGACAATTGCGATAAGGCTATAAAAATCTTTCCCGACTATTCCACTGCACATCAAAATAAGGGATGGGCTCTTTATAGACTGAATAGAATAGCAGAGGCAGAAAAGGAATGTGCAATTGCTTTAAAATTAGATGGGAATAACCTTGATGTTCTTCGCTTAAAACTTTTCCTATTAAGGTCAAAAAACTTACATCAGGATGCTCTTATAGTTTGTGACAGAATATTGGAGTTATATCCTAGAAATGAGCAAATAGGCAATACCAGACTAGAGCTAATTGAAAAGCTAACTGAAGCTAATAAACAGAAAACTGGATTTTTTAAATCCTTATTTAAATAAAAGAAGTGAAAAAATGATAAAGTTTGTTTTTTACGACAAGTATTGCTAATTGAACTTTTGGAGGTAGATATGAGATTAGTACTAGAGGATATTAAAAAAAGTTATGGTGAAAAAGAAGTTTTAAAAGGAGCGTCCTTTACCTTTGAAAAGGGAAAAATTTATGGCCTTCTAGGCAGAAATGGTGCAGGAAAAACAACCCTTTTTAATTGTATAAGTGGAGAACTTAAGGAGGACTTTGGAAATATAAAACTTATTGAGGATGAAAAAATTAATAATGAACTAGACTATTCCAAGGTAGGATACGTTTTTTCGGAACCAGTACTGCCTGAATTTTTAACAGGATATGAGTTTCTGAAATTTTATATTGATATTAATAAAGATAATATTAAAGAACCCCTTACTATAGATGAGTATTTTAATATTATTGATATAGATGAAGAGGATAGATACCGCTTAATAAAGGGCTATTCTCATGGTATGAAAAACAAAATACAAATGCTCTGTTTTTTAATAGCAAGGCCACCGCTAATCTTGTTGGACGAGCCTCTAACATCTTTTGATGTAGTAATAGCCCTTGAAATTAAAAATTTACTAAAGAGAATAAAAAGTGATCATATAATTATATTCTCTACTCACATACTGCAGCTGGCAACAGACTTGTGTGATGAGATTGTAGTTTTAAATAATGGAGTATTAGAGGAAGTAGAAAGTGATGCCTTAAAGAGCGCTGAATTTGAAGAAAAGATTATTGATATTTTGAAGGAGAAGCAAAATGATTAATACTTTCATAAACGGCTATAAATTTTCCTTTGCAGAAGGGGCAAATCACTTTATCTACTTTCTTACAAGACTTCCCTTAGTAGGGAAGCATATTCCAGAAAGCCTATATAGAGAAACTTTAGCTAAGCTTGTTCTAGGTATATTAAAAGAATTGTTCTCAACAATCTTTATGATTTTTAAAAAAGCCCTATATTTAGGGGTTATGGTATTACTACCAGCAATATGGATATCAGGAGAGGGTGTTAACCCTGGACCTGTATATATACATATATTATTCTTTTTAAGTTTTCTTCTTGGACCTGTTATTCGAGATATATTCATGGATGAGACAGATAAAAAGGGTTTTTCCATGATTTCATTAATGAGGGAGGATCCTAAGAAGTACTATTTAAGCGAGCTAATATTTAGAAACGCCTTGGATTTCTTTTGCTTCTTGCTGCCTATTATATTAATAGGCCTATTGGCTGAATTATCAGCTTTAAAATCTATAATACTCTTAGTTGAGCTTATTGCCTTTAGGTTTATTGTTGAGGGAATCGTACTTTTTGTGTGGGAAAAAACAAAAAAAGACAGAAGTGATCTTGCTACAGGTATGCTTATATTAATTGGCGTACTCTTGGCCTATGCTATGCCTGTAATGGTAGGTCCAATAAATTTTCAGGGGATCTTGTTTAATATTTTCTTTTTAATAGGAGTTATTGCTCTTGCCATAGTGGCCTTCCTTTATATGTTTAGATATAAGAAGTATAAAAGGTTAGCAAAAACCGTTATTACTAAAGAGAATGTCTTTAAATTGCAAGCAACTATGAAGAGTCTACAATTTGCAGACGTACAAATAAATGATAAAAAAATCAATGCTGAAGATTTGAAGAATAAGCTCTTTGAGAAAAAAACAGGCTATGAGTATCTAAATTCCTTGTTCTTTCATAGACATAAAAGAATAGTAGCAAAGCCTATGAAATGGAGATTGTATATTATAGCTCTTATATTTTTATTAGCTGCAATAGCTCTACTTTATGCACCTATTAGTGAGGCTCATAAGGAAAAACTTCTGGGTTTACTTCCTAATAGCACTCCAATATTTGTATTTGGGATGTATTTAATGTCTACAGGTGAAAGAATTTGCAAGGCTATGTTCTACAATTGTGATGTAAGCCTGTTAAGATATGGCTATTACAGGGACCCTAAAGTTATTTTAAGCAACTTTACTTCAAGAATAAAAAAAGTAGTAACCCTAAATGTTATTCCTGCTCTAGCTATTTGTCTAGCGCTGACAGGGGTGTTTGTTATTTGCGGTGGCGCCTCTAGGCTCATGACCATGGTACCACTATTCCTATGTATAATTTGTTTAGCAGCCTTCTTTTCTATACATCATTTATTTATGTATTATGTTATACAACCCTACACTGCTGAGCTAACAATAAAGAGCCCGGCCTTTAGTCTAGTAAATGTAATAATGTATATGGTTTGTTACAGTTGTTCAACGATAAATATATCTTCTTATTATTTTACCTTAGGAGTTTTGATATTGACTGTGGTATATATGCTTGTAGCATTAGCTATTACTTATAAGCTAGCACCAAAAACCTTTAGATTAAAATAATACTTATAGGGCAACTTGCTTTTTAAAGGAAAAAAGCAAGTTGTTTTTTTATTGCTTAAAGACTCTAGCTATATAATTTAAGAAATGTAGGGAAAAACCTAATATGTGCTTAGAATAAAACATAAAAATTATTTAATAATAGTTATTGAAAATAAGAATACAATATGTTATGCTAATGACACACCCCTCCCCGGGGGAGGGGTAAAAAATTAAATGCAGGTGATAAGATTGAATAAGGAAAAGAAACAAGCGCTACAAGCATTAAAAACTTCTAAAGGACAAATAGAAGGTATTATAAAAATGCTAGAAGAAGAGCGATATTGCGTAGATATTTCAAATCAAATAATTGCGGCACAGGCACTTTTGAAAAAAGCTAATTTACTAATACTTAGACAGCATTTAACTCACTGTGTTAAAGATGCCTTTTCCCAGGGCAGCGGAGAAGAAAAGATTGATGAGATAATGAAGATACTAGGAAAGGTTATGGATAAATAGGAGTTTTAAAGATTTAATTAAGCTAAAAAGGAAGGTGAAATAATGATTGAAAAAAGTTTAAAAATAGAAGGCATGACTTGTGCAGCTTGTTCAAGGGCTGTTGAGAGAGTTGTTTCTAAGCTTGATGGTGTAGAAAGTGCTAGTGTAAATCTGGCTAGTGAAAAGCTAAGTGTAAGCTATGATGGATCCAAATTAAGATTATCAGATATTAAGAAGTCCGTAGAAAAAGCTGGCTACAAAGCCATAGATGAAGAAGTGGCTGTGGACACTGATAAGCTTAAGAAGGAAGCGGAAATGAAAGGGCTTTGGAAGAGGTTTGTTATATCAGCTATCTTTACTGTTCCCCTGCTTATTATTGCAATGGGACCAATGATAGGATTAAAGCTTCCAAGTATAATGGCCCCTGAAAGCAGTCCTAAAAACTTTGCTCTTATACAGCTTTTATTAACAACACCTGTGCTTATTGTAGGGAATAAGTTTTTCAGAATTGGTTTTAAAACTTTAATAAAGAGAAATCCTAATATGGATTCTTTGATTGCTATTGGAACTTCAGCGGCTTATTTATATAGCCTCTATTCTGTATTTATGATCTTTACAGGCAATCACCATTTTGTTCACAATTTATACTTTGAATCTGCAGGGGTTATTCTTACATTAATCACCTTAGGAAAGTATTTAGAGTCTGTTACTAAGGGGAAAACCTCTGAGGCAATAAAAAAGCTTATGGGCCTAGCACCAAAAACAGCTACCGTTATAAGAAAGGGTAAAGAAGAGCTTATTTCTGTAGATGAGGTTGAAGTTGGTGACATCATTCTAGTTAAACCTGGTGAGAAGTTACCGGTAGATGGTGAGGTAGTAGAAGGGACCACTTCCATTGACGAATCCATGCTTACTGGTGAGAGCATTCCTGTAGAAAAGCATGTGGGAGATAAGGTTATAGGAGCTAGTATTAATAAAACAGGCTTTATTAAGTATAAGGCTACTAAGGTAGGTAAAGATACGGCCCTGGCACAAATAGTTAAGCTGGTGGAAGAGGCCCAAGGGTCTAAGGCACCTATTGCAAAGATGGCAGATATTATATCTGGATACTTTGTACCTATAGTTATTGTATTAGCCCTATTGTCAGGAATAGTTTGGTATATAGCAGGAAAGGATGGAACCTTTGCCTTAACAATATTTATCTCTGTTTTGGTTATTGCCTGCCCTTGTTCTTTAGGTTTGGCAACTCCCACAGCTATCATGGTTGGTACTGGCAAGGGAGCAGAGTATGGAGTCCTTGTAAAAAGCGGAGAGGCCTTAGAGACTGCCCATAAGATCCAGACTATAGTTTTTGATAAGACCGGTACCATTACAGAAGGGAAACCAAAAGTAACAGATATAATAACAGCAGAAGGAATAGATGAAACCTATTTACTGCAGTTGGCTGCAAGTGCTGAAAAGGGTTCTGAACATCCATTAGGAGAGGCTGTTGTTAGGGCTGCTGAAGAAAAAGCCTTGGAATTTATGAAGGTGGAAGCCTTTAAGGCTATTCCAGGACAAGGTATTCAAGTTAAGATAGATGGTAAGGAAGTCCTTCTTGGAAACAGAAAGCTTATGGTAGAAAGAGAGGTATCTCTAGAGGGCTTTGAAGAAAGCTCAAATAGATTGGCTGAAGAAGGAAAGACCCCTATGTATGCTGCTGTAGATGGTAGCCTTCAAGGTATAGTTGCAGTGGCAGATACAGTTAAGTCTAGCAGTAAGAAGGCCATAGACAGATTGCACAAAATGGGCATAGAGGTGGCTATGATTACTGGGGACAATAAAAGAACAGCACAGGCTATAGCTAGGCAGGTAGGAATAGATGTGGTGCTAGCAGAAGTATTGCCTCAAGACAAGGCTAATGAAGTTAAAAAACTTCAGGAAACTGGGAAAAAAGTTGCTATGGTAGGAGATGGCATCAACGATGCTCCAGCTCTAGCCCAGGCAGATGTAGGTATAGCCATAGGCTCTGGTACAGATGTGGCTATGGAGTCTGCAGACATAGTTCTTATGAGAAGTGATCTTATGGATGTGGCAACTGCTATTGAATTAAGCAAGAAAACTATTACCAATATAAAAGAGAATCTATTTTGGGCCTTTGGATATAATACACTTGGTATACCTATAGCTATGGGTATATGGTACGCTTTTGGCGGAAAGCTATTAGATCCAATGATAGCTGGTGCTGCTATGAGCTTTAGCTCAGTATCTGTACTTTTAAATGCCTTAAGATTGAAGAGATTTAAGCCTGTGAACAGGGAGAACTAAGGATCTTTTATATTAGAAAGGAGCTTGTTAATATGGCAAAGAAAATTATTATTGAAGGAATGAGCTGTGGTCATTGTGTTAAACATGTAACTACTGCTTTAGAAGAATTAGGTTTATCAAAGGTTACTGTAGACTTAGATTCAAAAAGTGCACTAATAGAAGGTGAAGTTTCCGACCAAGCTATCAAGGCTGCCATAGAAGATGTAGGCTATGATATCGTTGAAATAAAAGAAGTTTAATTTTATAAATAGCGGTTTATTGAAATAGATTGAGGATTTCAGTAAACCGCTATTTTAATATTTTTGGTAAAGTTCTACAGTAAAAGCGAAAAATAAGGAGCTTTTCAGAGCTATTTTTTTCTGACTCCAATATACCCCTGTCAGGTATATTGGCAAGAAAGAACTTTCCTTATATAATACCTATATAGGGTATATTAATTTAAAGATGGAGGGAGTTTTAATGGCAGAAAAGAAGAAAGTGGTTAGAAAGAAGGCAAAGGTGTTAAAAGACCTGTGTGTAGCTTGTGGTGCTTGTGCTAAAGAATGTCCTATAGGAGCTATAAGGATTGTAGCTGGAGTTTTTGCAGAAGTTGATCAAGACAAATGTGTAGGTTGCGGTAAATGTAAAAGAGTATGCCCAGCCTCTGTTATAGAATTAGTGTAAAGGAGATGGAAAAGTAGTATGGCCAAGATTAAAAGGAAAGCATGGTATGACTATTTATGGATTGCCACATCCATATATTTATTTTTAGGACTATTTAATATTCTTTTTGCCTGGTTAGGCTTAATTTGTTTTCTTGTTCCTCTAGTTATTTCACTAGCAGGAGGAGGGAAGAAATATTGTAACACTTATTGCGGAAGAGGGCAACTTCTACAAGTTCTAGGTAGTAAACTTAAATTATCAAGGAATAAACCAATGCCAAAGTTCCTTAGAACTAAAGGTTTTAGATATGGATTTTTAGTGTTTTTTCTTCTTATGTTTGCTAATATGGTCCTTAACACTTATTTGGTTTTTAGCGGTGTAAGGGAGTTGAAGGAAGTGGTAACTCTCTTTTGGACTTGGAAGCTACCATGGCACTGGGCAAATAGCAGTTTCATTTCCCCTTGGATTGCCCAATTTGCTTTTGGTTTTTATAGCATAATGTTAACGTCAACTATATTGGGTATAATAACAATGGCCTTATATAAACCAAGATCATGGTGCGTTTATTGCCCAATGGGTACTGCTACTCAGGGGATTTCCATATTAAAGCACAAAAATATGAAATAAGACAATATTCTACAACAACCATAAAATAGCTTTGAACATTCGACGCTATACGACAAAACTCTTCTTGTGCTTGAAAATCTAAGATGATATAATCCAGATATTAAGAGATTTAAATTGAGAATTTAATAATCATTTAAATGTTAATAGCAAATCCATCGAAAGGTGGAGACGCAAAGCCATGAGTCTAAAGCAATATATATTGCCATGATTGTCAGGTTGCCAAAATGAAATGGTAACTTATTCATGGTAGGCAATATCCATTGTCTACCATTTTTGCACGTGACAAGTAGTTTTAATCAGGAAGCTATGCTGGACATGTATATTTTTGAAACTAATCAACTTATAGAGCAACTTGAGCAGGTAATAATAGATAATGAAAAAGCAGGTTCTTTTTCCCAAGAAGGTATTAACGAAGTTTTTAGAATTATGCATACTATCAAAGGGTCTTCCGCAATGATGATGTACGATAATATAACAACAGTGGCCCATTCTATTGAGGATTTGTTCTTCTTTCTTCGCGAGAATAATCACCTTGCCCTTGATTGTGTAAAGCTTTCTGATATCGCCCTTGACGGATTAGATTTCATTAAAAATGAAGTAGAAAAGCTTGTTAATAATAGAGAAGCAGATGGTGATTCTTCTATCCTTGTTAATGATATAAGAAGGTTCCTTTCTTCCTTGAAGGAGAATAATCAATATCTTAATAAAGAGCTAGGAGAGGATAAGATAGGGGAAGCAGTTAATGAAGAAGGTTGTGAAATGGAGGATGTCCGGGCCTTCAGTTTAATAAATAATCTTCAAGATATAGCAGAGGAAGTAAGTCATATTCCGGAGGATCTTTTCGGAGATGAAAGCTCTATAGAAACCATTCAGAAGAATGGGTTTTTCACTCTATAGGAAATTATATATTTAAGAAATTGTGGATAAGTTCGATAAATTACCTATAGGAGTATTAAATTGGGTGATTATTTCTATGAGTAAGATAACTATTAAAAGTATACTTGAAGATAAATTTGAAGAATTTTGGGAAAAACTTTCGTATAGGCTACCTAAAGATATGCGAGAGCATATCTTTAATGTGGTTCAAAAATCTCTTCATTGTGGGGATATTAGCAAGGGATATGCTGAATACATGTGTATGGAGTGCGGTGAAAGTGTCAAGGTAGGATTCACTTGCAAGAGTAAGTTTTGTGTAAAGTGTGGGAGATTGTATACATTAAAGTGGGTAGATAAGCAGCAAGAGAATATGTTAAATGTAGCACACAGGCACAGTGTCTTTACTATCCCAGAAGAATTGAGAAATTATTTTTTTAAAAATAGAGATATGCTTAAAGACTTGATGGACGGAGTTTATCAAGTAATAGACTATTGGTATAAAACTCATAAGGGAAAAAGCTATGAAGTAGGAGTAATTACTGTTATACATACATTTGGAAGAGACTTAAAATGGAATCCTCATGTTCATGCTCTTGTAACCGAAGGTGCGATTAATAATAAGTATAAGTGGTGGAAACCAGTAGAATATGTTCCTTATGAATATCTTAGAAAGTCATGGCAAAAAACACTTCTTGATATCATAAAAAAGTATTTTAAGGATTGGAAAACTAAAAAGCTCATAAGTGTTTTGTATAGAAAATATAAAGATGGATTTTACGTTAATGCTGATAGAGCGATAACAGATATGAGAAAGGCTACTAAATACATAGGCAGATATCTTGCGAGAGCTGCGATAGCAGAGTATAGAATTGAAAGCTATGATGGAGAGAGTGTAACCTTTTGGTACGAAGACCATGATAGTGGTGAGCATATAAAGGTTACATTAGATGTATTAACATTTATCGGAAAATTGGTACAGCAGATACATAAAAAAGGTTTTAAGTGTGTTAGAAGGTATGGTCTATATTCAAGAAAGAAAAATGCCTTAGCAAAGGAAATAATACATCTGTATAGATTTGTAAAGCAGTTAAAAATTTCTGATATCTTAAATAGGAAAAATAAACAAGAAAAAAAGAGCTGGAAACAGAGAATAATAGAGACTTTCAATAGAAATCCGTTAGAATGCAGAAAGTGTAAAAGAGAGATGGAATTATGGAAAATCTGGCATGATGACTATGGTTTGATATATGATATAAGGGAATCGAACTATAAGGAGGTTAAGTCAGATGGATCCAATAGACGAATATTATTACGAACTAAATCCAATAGAGAAAGAACTTATGTACAAATATCGATGCCTCAAGTGCGGTTACGAAGAATGGGCACCAGCATTTGTGGTAGATGAGATTGGCTACATGGACGAGGTTCTTCAGGATGATAGTGAGTGTAAAAAAAAGGGAATGCCTGTTTTGGTATGCCCTTGTTGTAATGCAGATTTTTATTTTACTGGTGACAGTGAAAAGCAATAGAGTGGCTATCGCCACTCTATTGAGAGTCCCCGTTAGGGGATTTTTTTATGAGGCAATCAGAATTGTTAAAGAAATGAGGGAGGCTACCAATGGAAAATATCCAAGATATATCGTCTGGGAAAATGTCCCAGGAGCATTCTCCTCAAACAAGGGAGAAGACTTCAAGGCAGTCCTTACTGAAATCTGCAAAGTCAAAGACGAGCAGGTGTCAATATCTAAACCTGCAAAATGGGAAAACGCAGGACGCATCATGGGAGACGGCTTCAGTATCGCATGGAGACTCCTCGATGCTCAGTATTGGGGTGTACCCCAGAGAAGACAACGAATCTACCTTGTCGCAGATTTTGATGGAGGGAGTGCCGGAAAAATATTATTTGAGTCCGAAGGCTTGTCAGGGTATTCTGCGCAGGGCTTCAAGTCGTGGCAAAACGCTGCCAACGGTATTACAGAAGGCGTTGGAGAAACAGGCGGCCAAGACAGCTTAATGTTTGAAAACCACTCACAGGATACAAGGTATCGTGGTCCCCTTGCTGTTGCACAGACTGTTTCTTCTACTTATGGAACAGGTGGAAACAATCAGCCATTCGTAGTTCAGACACCTAAGACTCTGAAAGTCAGATGTGGCTGTGAGGGTGGTGGCAAGGGAGCATTGGTACAGGATAATCTGTCAGCTACCTTAAGCACCAATAATGACCAGACATTATTCCAATCGAGAGCGTATGGTGTGTGTGCGAAGAACAGTAATTCCATGAAATCAGATAATCCGAACAGCGGATTTTATGAGGCAGATACTTCGAGATGCCTTGATGCCAATGGTGGGAATCCTACCTGTAATCAGGGTGGCATTGCTGTTATAGAAGGCAACGGCAGCCGTCCTTCCCACAGGGGAGATGGCTATAAGGAATCCGATGTGATGTATACCTTAAACGCCACAGAGCAACACGCAGTTGCTTTTGCAGAAGTTCATGCAACGCTATCAGCAAACGATGGTCCCAAGGGTCCATCCAGCCAGATGATGAAGAACCCGGAAGAGAATTTCGTGGGTGAGGTTTCCTATGGTATAGGCAGACCTGCAATGAATCAAGGTTACAATGCCAAGTTCAGCTTTCAGATTGAAGAGGAAGTTGAGCCAACACTTGTGGCATCTGGAGCATCCGGGGTTGCCCATCCGAGATTTTCTTCATCGAAGGCATCATTCTTTACCGAGGCAAATGAGGAGTGTGCCAATACACTTGTTGCTACGGATTATAAAGACCCACCTATAGTAAATGACGGGGACGAGATTGATTATATTGTCCGCAGGCTTACTCCAACAGAATGTGCGAGACTGCAGGGATTCCCGGATTGGTGGTGTGATGGCATAGGCATTCCTGATCCAACGGATGAGGACATCGCAAAGTGGAGAGAGGTCTTTGAAACTCATGCGAAAGCAATCGGAAAGATTACGAAACCAAAGTCTGATGCACAGATAAGGAAATGGCTGCAGAACCCACAGAGTGATTCGGCAGAATATAAAATGTGGGGAAACGGAGTGGCTCTTCCGAATGTTTTCTTCGTGCTTGCGGGTATCAAATATTATTCGGATTTATCACAGAAATAGCTTGCTATTATGTGCCTTCAGAGTGATATATGTACATACCAAAAAATCATAAGGAGGTACAAAACATGGTACTACATTTCAATGTAACAAAGGACAAACGAAAAGCTATGGTTCAGGCAATCGAGAAGGAAATCGGGGGAAAGGCAAAATACCTCGGAGTTCCTTCCTGCGCCTACGAAATTGGGAGCTTTACTGTAGGAAAGAATGGCGAATTGGAATTCGGAGATTTTGATGACCTTGATGAGGTCGCACCGATTGTTGATGCCTGCGTTTTGGCAACAGGGGTCAGCCCGGCAGAATGGAACAACAATGAAAAGGGGGCAGAAGAACCCGACAGTGAGCCGAATAAAGGGGCAGAACCGGGCGAGAGCCTTGGACTTACGGTTTCCATACCACTTGAAAAGGTAGAGGTAGGCAACCTTGCAAGCCTTCTGGATGCAAAAGGAGATTTGATAAAAAAGGCACTTGGTATTCCCGACCTAAGTTTTACTACAGACGAAGAGAATATTTCCTTCCCTTGGTTTGAAGAGGTAAAGCCGGAAGAGGCACTTGCCTACACCAAATTCATATCGGCCATTTGTGAGATGAGTAAAAAGCAGAAGAGAGTTACTGCAAAGCCAAAGGAAAACGAGAATGAGAAATATGCATTCAGATGTTTTCTCTTAAGGCTAGGGTTCATCGGGGATGAGTTCAAAGCAGACAGAAAAATCCTTCTTTCAAAACTGGATGGCTCGGCTGCATTCAAGGCAGGAGCGAAGAAAGGGGGCGAGCAGTAATGTTTTTTCCACCAAGAGATATTGTAAATAGGGTAAAAGAACAGTACCCGGCAGGTTCAAGAGTTGAACTGATTTCCATGAATGACCCATACAGAGACATTCCAAGTGGCACGAAAGGAACTGTTACGGAGGTGGATGACACAGGTACAATCCATGTACATTGGGATAACGGATGCTGCCTTGGGGTTGTTTACGGAGAGGATTCCTGTAGAAAACTGAATACCGTGAAAGTCATCTGCTATAACGATGAGGAAGAATGGGACAGCCGGGAGGATGCTTTGGAATTTTATATGAAAGCAATGGCGGGTTCCGAAGGCAGTGAGCAGGAACGATATGCCAAGATTGTGGCGGAACTTGCGATGGGAAAGGCTGTCTGCACGGATGGGGAAGAGTAGAAAACCGCTGGAAAGATACACAATAAAAGGTGTGTATCTTTGTCCAGTAGTGGTATTCCAATTTATGTGCTTTAGAGTGATATATGTACACAACGAAAAACGAATACTTTTCAGGAGGTACATAGAATGAACGAGAAAATCACAAACCAGATTGCAGAAATGAAAAAGCAGACCATCGGAGTTGAGGTTGAAATGAACAGCATCACAAGAGAAAAGGCAGCGAGAATTGCAGCCAAGTTCTTCGGAACAGGACGCTACGAAAACACAGCCGGAAGGAACGGATATTACACTTGGTCAGCTTGGGACGAGCAGGGAAGAGAATGGAAATTCCAAAGGGATGTAAGCATAGCCGGATGCGACAGCGAAAAATGCGAACTGGTAACACCAATCCTTACCTACGCAGACATGGAAACCTTGCAGGAGTTAATCAGACAGCTTCGACACGCAGGAGCAAAGAGTGATGCAACAAGAGGATGCGGGGTACACATCCACATTGGAGCAAAGGGGCATACACCACAGACCATGAGAAACCTAGCAAACATCATGGCGAGCCACGAAGACCTTATTGCAAAAGCACTTGACCTTGACCATTACCGAATGGACAGATATTGCAGAACGGTTGACCCAAGGTTTTTAGAGCAGATTAACAAGAAAAAGCCAAAGACCATGAGCGCCTTGGCAGACCTTTGGTACGGCTCACAGGGCTGCAACTACGGAAGGAGTCAGCATTACAACGACAGCCGATACCATATGCTTAACTACCATGCAACATTTACAAAGGGGACCATTGAATTCAGACTTTTCCAATTCGATGCCCCTGCAGACGGAAAGCAGAACGGACTTCATGCCGGGCAACTTAAGGCATACATTCAGCTTTGCCTTGCACTCAGCCAGATGGCAAAGGAAGTCAGAACAGCAAGCCCAAAGCCACAGCAGAATGAGAATCCAAAGTACGCAATGAGGACTTGGCTTCTTAGGCTCGGATTCATCGGGGATGAGTTCAAAACAGCAAGGGACATTCTTACAAAGAGGCTTGATGGAGATACAGCATTCAGAACGGCAAGGGCATAGCCTTCTGCCACTTTAGGAAATGACCGCTTCGGCGGTCTTAAGGTGGTAGAAGGGTATCCCCTTCGGAAAGGATGGATGCATTATGCAGAAAAGATATTATATTGCCTATGGCAGCAACTTAAACATCAGACAGATGAAATTCCGATGCCCTACAGCAAGGATTATCGGAACGGCTACCCTGCCGGATTACGAACTCCTTTTTAAGGGGAGCAAGACGGGTTCTTATTTGACAGTCGAACCAAAGAAGGGGAAGAGCGTTCCCGTGGCCGTGTGGGAAACCACAGAGACGGACGAGGCTGCCCTTGACAGGTACGAGGGATTTCCCACCTTTTACTACAAGGCAGAAATGGAACTGCCGATTATCGGAATCAGAACAGGAAAGATAAGGAAAAGAAAGGTCTATGTGTACATCATGCACGAGGACAGACCACTTGGTATTCCAAGCTGGCATTATATTGAGACCTGCCTTGAAGGGTACAGAGCATTTGAATTTGATGAGAACATTTTGTTTCAGGCAATAGAGAAAAGCAGGAGGGAATGCCATGAAGATTGAAAGAAAAATTGAGCCAAGGAAATGTCCACGCTGTGGCAATATATATAGACAGCCACCTGCACTTTCAAGAGTAGATGGAATCACAGCCATCTGCCCGGATTGTGGCACTAGAGAGGCATTGGAGAGTATGGGAGTTGAGGTTGAGGAGCAGGAGAAAATTCTGGATACGATTCACCAGTATACCATATAAAAAAGTTACACATTTCTCGATTATTAACTTGCTATTATGTGCGTTTAGAGTGATATATGTACATACCAAAAGACAAGGAGGGAATTAGCCATGACAAGATTTGAAAAGGATATAATCGAGATTGAGGAAGGAAACGAAATCGAGGTTCTTAAGAGAAGAAAAGCAGAACTTGATGACCTTTACAAGAAAGGCAGATGCGAAAAGAACTCATTTAAAAGACAGTGCATTGCACAGGAATACAAAAGAAAATTAGCCGAGTACGAAGCACTCGACAAAATGTGTTAGAAAGAAAACAGAGAAAGTTGAAAGGATCCGCAAGGGTCCTTTTTTCGTGGAGGTGATAATGTGAGAAAACTGAAAAAATATGTGCCGACCAGATTTATAGCAGAGGATTCTCACTATGATAAAGCCGAGGCAGATTTTGCTGTGAACTTTATTGAGAACCTCTGTCATACAAAGGGAACATGGGCAAGGAAGAAGTTCGAGCTTATGGACTGGCAGGAGCAGATTATAAGGGATGTGTTTGGAACAATAAAGCCGAATGGATATAGGCAGTTCAATATGGCTTATGTGGAAATTCCAAAGAAAAATGGTAAGAGCGAATTGGCAGCCGCTGTAGCACTTTTACTGCTTTGCGAGGGAGAACAGCGTGGAGAGATATATTCGTGTGCTGCCGACAAGAACCAAGCGAAAATCGTATTTGATGTAGCTGCTGATATGGTTCGATTTTCAAAATCCTTAAGTAAAAGAATCAAGATATATGAGTCACAGAAGAAGTTGGAATATTTACCAACGAAAAGTACCTATCAAGTATTATCTGCCGATGTTTCCAATAAGCATGGATTTAACACCCACGGGGTAATCTTCGATGAGTTGCATACCCAACCGAACCGTAAATTATATGATGTTATGGTTCAAGGTTCAGGAGATGCCAGAATGCAACCCCTATATTTCCTTATAACCACAGCCGGGAATAATACCGAGAGTATCTGTTATGAGGTGCATCAGAAGGCTTTGGATATCATGGAAGGGCGAAAGCATGACAGTACTTTTTATCCTGTAATCTTTGGTGCAGGGGTTGAGGAAGATTGGACAGACCCAAAGGTGTGGAAGAAAGCAAATCCATCTCTTGGAGAAACCATAGGTATTGATAAGGTTGAGGCAGCCTGTGAGTCTGCAAGACAGAATCCCGGCGAAGAGAATGCTTTCAGACAGCTTCGTCTGAATCAATGGGTTAAGCAGTCAATCAGATGGATGCCAATGGAAAAGTGGGATGCTTGTGCATTTCCTGTGGATGAGGACGAACTTGAAGGAAGAGTATGCTACGGTGGACTTGACCTTTCAAGCACCACAGACCTCACATCCTTCTGTCTGGTGTTTCCGCCTCTTGACGAGGATGATAAATATTATGTTCTTCCTTATTTCTGGTTGCCGGAAGAGACTCTTGATTTGCGAGTCCGAAGGGACCATGTGAATTATGATGTGTGGGAAAGACAGGGATACATTCAGACCACGGAAGGAAATGTGGTTCACTATGGTTATATTGAAAAATTCATAGAACACCTGGGCGAGAGGTTCAATATCCGGGAGATTGCATTTGACCGATGGGGAGCAGTCCAGATGGTACAGAATCTTGAAGGCATGGGATTTAATGTCGTGGCAATGGGACAGGGATTTGCATCAATGTCACCACCTACAAAGGAACTTATGAAACTGACCCTTGAACAGAGGATTGCACACGGAGGACATCCTGTCCTTCGGTGGAATATGGATAATATTTTTATTCGTACGGACCCTGCTGGAAATATCAAGGCAGATAAATCAAAATCAACAGAAAAGATAGATGGTGCCATAGCCTGTATCATGGCACTTGATAGAGCAATAAGATGTGGAAACGATACGAGCGAGAGCGTCTACGATACCCGTGGACTTCTCGTTTTTTAGTCGTATCGAAAAATGCGGTACAAAATATTGACATATACATTGGATGGTAGTATGATACTCGTATAGATATTTGCGGTACAAAAATATGGAGGTGTAAGTATGGGCAGACCGGGTTATATGTCATTATATGCGGACGAGAGAACACAGCAGATATTCGATGAGTTCGTCAAAATTAAGGGGATAAAAAAGTCCACGGCACTTACAGAAATGCTTGAAATTTATATGCTGTGTCAGGACGAAGAATTGTATACCGAATTGAAGAAGAAATCATTAGGAGTGGAGGTCGCAAAACAGGTGTTAGTACAGAGAGCAGATAGCAGAGAAATAAATGATTATATTTTTATGAAACTGGGTACAGCATATGATGTTGATGGAAACGCAATGGATGGGTATGACACTATAGATGCGTATATCAGAAACTGCTCTGAAAATGGAGAGGGATATACTTGGTTTTCAACAGAATCACTTCACTTTGGAATGGCAAAGAAAAAAGTTGAATATTATAATTCTCTATGCGAGTTAGGAGAAAAGGTAAAAATATTGTTTGCTGTTGGAGATGATGTCAATGATATCGTGTATTCAGCTACGGTTATGGAAATTGTATCTGGAAGAGATGCTGTGGCGTGTCCAGATGATCTTGCTTATGTGCCTTGTGAATTTGCAGATGAAGAAAAAGCAAAAATATGGATAAAAATAACAGACATTCAAGAAGAGAATGAACTGAAAGCAGCAATGCTGAAGGTTAGGAGTACAGATGCAAACTTAAAACAGGTAATATCAAATTCGCAGTTTCATTTTGGTTATGTGTATTTACAAGAAAATTGAGGTGGTATTATGACAGAAGAAGAAAAAGATAAGGAAGCGTATGAAAGATATGAAAGATATAAAAGAGCAAAGTGGAAATATGAAAGTAAAGGAACAACAACGGTTCTTATCGTTGTTATAGCAATAATGGTGTACATAGCATGGAAACTTGGCTTAATATAATGATTCAAGCATCAATCAGAAATGGTTGGTGCTTTTATTATGCCCATTTTTAGGAAGGACTGGTGAGTAATATGGGAATTTTCAGTGGAATATTTAAATCGAGGGATGCACCCACAAATAGAACTGCAGGCAGTGCCTACAGTTTTTTTCTTGGGCAGAGTGCTGCCGGGAAAAGGGTAAATGAAAGAAGTGCCATGCAGACATCGGCTGTGTATGCCTGTGTCAGAGTTATATCGGAATCGGTGGCAAGCCTGCCATTACATCTGTACAGATACAACAAGGATGGTGGTAAGGAGAAAGCCATCGACCATCCGTTGTACCACCTGTTACACGATGAGCCGAACCCGGAAATGACGGCATATTCCTTTTTTGAGGTGGCACTTACCCATTTGCTTTTGTGGGGCAATTCCTACAGTCAGATTATCAGAAATGGAAAGGGAGAGGTCATTGGACTTTACCCGCTCATGCCGGACAGAATGACGGTAGACAGGGATGAGAAAGGACATCTCTATTATGAGTACATGGTATCTTCCGATGATGCCCCGACAAATAAAGGTTCCACAGTGAGGTTAAAGCCGGAGGATGTCCTGCACGTTCCGGGATTATCCTTTGACGGTCTGGTTGGATATTCTCCAATCGCAATGGCCAAGAATGCCATAGGTCTTGGTATCGCAGCCGAGGAGTATGGAAGTAAATTCTATGCGAATGGGGCTGCACCAAGCGGTGTGTTAGAACATCCGGGGACTTTGAAAGACCCAAGTAAGGTAAGGGAAAGCTGGACGCAGACCTTTGGTGGTTCTGCAAATTCTAATAAGGTTGCGGTCTTGGAAGAGGGAATGAAATATACACCGATTTCCATCAATCCGTCCGAGGCACAGTTCCTTGAAACGAGAAAGTTTCAGGTAACGGAAATCTGCAGGATATTCCGTGTGCCACCCCATATGGTTGCAGACCTTGAAAAGAGTTCCTTCTCCAACATTGAACAGCAGTCCTTGGAATATGTGCAGTACACACTTCGTCCATGGCTTACAAGATTGGAGCAGGCAATGGCACGGAGGCTGTTTACGGAAGAGGAGAAAAAGACTTATTTTGTGAAGTTCAATGTGGACGGACTCCTTCGTGGAGATTATCAGAGCCGTATGAACGGCTATGCCACAGCAAGACAGAATGGGTGGATGTCTGCAAATGACATAAGGGAACTGGAGAACCTTGACCGTATTCCTGCTGAACTTGGCGGAGATTTATACCTTATCAACGGAAACATGACAAAGCTTGAGGATGCGGGTATCTTCGCAGCCGATGGCACAAAAAATGGAGAGGAGGATTCCGATGAGGGACAAGAAGAAGTTCTGGAACTGGAAGAACAGGAAAGTTCTGAACCAGGAAACAAACGAAGAAATCGTAGAACGAACACTTGAGTTATACGGCACTATTGCCGAGGAGAGCTGGTTCGATGACGATTTTACACCTCAGATGTTCAAGGATGAATTGAATGCCGGAAGTGGTGACATTACGGTATGGATTAATTCTCCGGGAGGTGACTGTGTGGCGGCTGCACAGATTTACAATATGCTCGCAAATTACAAGGGGAATGTCACAGTCAAGATTGACGGCATCGCAGCATCGGCTGCATCCGTGATTGCTATGGCTGGACATACAGTTTTAATGTCCCCGGTATCCATGATGATGATTCATAATCCTGCAACGATGGCTTTCGGTGACCATACCGAGATGGCAAAGGCTATCGAGATGCTTGAGGGGGTTAAGGATTCCATTATCAATGCGTATGCGTTAAAGACCGGGATGTCGAGAGCGAAGTTATCCCGTCTTATGGATGCAGAAACATGGATGGATGCCACAAAGGCCGTGGAACTCGGCTTTGCTGATGACATTATCACAAGAAATGCTTTTCCTACTAAGGAAGAGGATGAAGAAGAGGATGAGCCGAAGGAAGGCGAATCAGAGAAGCAAGAAAGCACCGAAGAGGATGAGAAAAAGAAATCATCCAATTCCGTGCTTTTTTCACGCAAGGCGGTAAACAATGCCCTTCTTAACAAGTTGGAGGAGCATTACAAAAAGCCAAGCGTAAATGTAACCAAGCAGGCAGAAATCCCTGCTGTAACCAAAACGGATGGTGTATCTGCAAATGAAATCAGAAACCGTCTGGAACTAATCAAAAAGTATATTTAAGGAGGAACTCAAACATGAGAGTACAGGAATTAATTGAGAAGAGAGCAAAGGTGTGGGAAACAGCAAAGAACTTTGTGGATACCCACGAGGACAAGAATGGTAATCTTTCTGCCGAGGATAAGGAAACCTACAGCAGAATGGAGGCTGAAATCGAGGAACTTACCAATTCCATCGAAAGACAGCAGAGAGCCGAGAGAAGGGAGCAGGAACTTTCCAAGCCTGTAAATTCCCCGATTACTGGAAAGCCTTATAAGGATGATCCACAGGGAGAAGTAAAGACGGGACGTGCATCGGATGAGTATAAGAAGGCTATGCTTACAGCACTCCGTTCCAACTTCAGACAGGTATCCAATGTCCTTCAGGAAGGTGTGGATGCAGATGGCGGTTATCTTGTGCCGGAAGAGTATGACCACAGACTTATCGATGTGCTTACAGAGGAGAATATCATGCGTGGTATTGCCACAAAGATTACCACTTCCGGGGAGCATAAGATTAACATCGCAGCCACAAAGCCAGCGGCAGCATGGATTGAGGAAGGTGAGGCATTGTCTTTCGGTGATGCAACATTTGAACAGAAGATTCTTGATGCCCACAAACTTCATGTGGCAATCAAGATTACGGAAGAGTTGCTGTATGACAATGCATTCGGTCTTGAGAATTACATCATCACCGAATTTGGTAAGGCACTCGCCAATGCCGAAGAGGATGCTTTCCTGAATGGTGATGGTATCGGAAAGCCTACTGGTATCTTTGACAAGACCAAGGGTGGCGAATCCATCGGAACACTTACTGCAGCACTTAAGTCCGATGATATTCTTGACCTTATCTACAAGCTGAAGAGACCGTACAGAAAGAACGCATCCTTCATCATGAACGATGCTACCCTGGCACAGATTCGTAAGCTGAAGGATAACAACGGTCAGTACTTATGGCAGCCTTCTTATCAGGCAAATGAGCCGGATAAGATTCTCGGCTACAATATCAGAACATCTGCTTTCGCTCCTACAGATGCGATTGCCTTCGGTGATTATAAGTATTATAACATCGGTGACAGAGGTTCCCGTTCCTTCAAGCAGCTTAACGAGTTATTCGCCGGAAACGGTATGATTGGTTATGTTGCGAAGGAAAGAGTCGATGGTCTTCTTATCCTGCCGGAGGCAGTTAAGATTCTTGGTCTTAAGGCAGACACAACCACAACTGCAACAAAATAGTAGCAATGGTTAAGGGAGTAGTGAAATGCTGCTCCCTTTTATGTGAGGTGGAAAGATGATAATTACACTCGATGAAATGAAAAATTATCTGCGTGTTGACTACGATGATGATGACAAATTAATAAAAAGTCTGATTGTATCTTCCGAGCAGTTATGCATGGATGTGGCTCGTATTTCGGATAAGAAATTATTCGAGAAACAGCCGTGTTCCAAAGTTGCTGTACTGTATGCGGTTGCATATATGTACGAACACAGGGAAGATGCAAACCATCTGGAACTGACTCTTTCCATCCGTGCTTTGCTATCAGGAATAAGGCAGGAGGGATTCTGATGGATGTAGCACTTCTGAATGTGAAGATTACCTTTCAAAAAAATTCTGTTGAGGTTGATGCAATCGGTAACCATAAAAACGGATGGGCAGATTATTATACCTGTCATGCCACAGTAAGTGGAGAGAGTGGTAATGAAAAGCATACAGCCGGGACAACGGTTGAGGATAGTGACCTTGCATTTACCATTCGGTGGTGCAGGAAAGCTGCTGAAATTGATGTCACGGGATACAGAGTAGTCTTTCATGGAGAACTCTATAACATCACATCGGTTGACCACATGAATTACAAGAAAAAGAGCCTTAAATTCAGATGTCAGAAAGTGAGGAGATAGGATGGCAAATGTATCAATTGACAATCTTGCCTCTGAAATCATGAAAGGTCTGCAAGAATATAAAGACCTTGCTACAGCAGATATGAAGACGGCTGTAAGGAAAGCGGGAAAATCAGTGAAGAAAGATATCCAGGCAAATGCTCCAAAGAAAACAGGTGCCTACTCGAAGAGCTGGTCAGTTAAGACCACGAAAGAGACTTCTGACTCTTTGGAACTTACAGTTTATTCCCCGAAGAAATATCAGCTTGCACATCTCTTGGAAAAAGGTCATGCAAAAAGGGGCGGTGGAAGGACAAAGGCAATGCCCCACATCGCACCTGCAGAAGAGAACGCAGTAAAGGAACTCGAAAATGACATCAAAAAGGCACTTGGAGGTTCGTGATGGAAGAGTTAGTGAAAATGATAGAAGAGATGGGTATCCCTTTCGCTTATGACCATTTTGCAGAAGGGGAAAGTCATGACCCACCGTTTATCTGCTATCTTCTCCCGGACGATGAAAATTTCGCAGCCGATGGGAAGGTGTATTACAGGATAAGCGGAGTAAGGATAGAACTGTATACGGATTTTAAGGATCCAATATTGGAACAGAAAGTAACAGCCGTGCTTGACAGCCACGGCATTTTTTATGCAAGGAACGAGGTATGGATAGAGGATGAAAAACTCTATGAAGTAGCCTTTGAATTTGCAATGCCAGTTTAAGGAGGAATTAATGATGGCTAATAAGAAGAACAAGGTTAAGTACAACCTTAAAAATGTACATTACGCATTGCTTAATATCGATGAAGCGGGCAATGTTTCATACGGCACTCCCGTACCGATTCCGGGTGCTGTGTCTATCGGTCTTGATGCAAATGGCGAGCCGAGTAACTTTTATGCAGACGGTTATGCTTATTACACCATCAGCAACAACATGGGTTATGAGGGTGACCTTGAGATTGCAATGGTGCCGGAGTCATTCCGTGTGGATGTACTCAAAGAACAGCTGGATGACAACAAGGTACTTGTGGAGAATGCAAATGTGGAGACTGCTAATTTTGCACTCCTGTTTGAATTTGATGGGGATATCAAGAAAATCCGTCATGTCCTTTACAAGTGTGCTGCGAGCCGTCCGTCCATTGAATCCCAGACAAATGAGGATGAAATCGAAGTACAGACAGAGACACTTTCCCTTAAAGCAACACCGCTTGCAAACGGTTTTGTAAAGGCAAAGACCGGGGATGACACTACAGATGCTGTTTACCAGGATTGGTATAAAGCAGTTTATATGACATCCACCACAACAAATACAGAAAGTGGGGTAGAATCATGAGTATCGTGAGAAAAGTAGAGATTGATGGTAAGCAGGTGCCTTTTAAGGCATCTGCAGCCATTCCAAGAATTTACAGAATAAAATTTAACAGGGACATTTATAAAGACCTTCGTTCCTTGGAGAAGGCTGTGGGAGAAGGGGATGAGGAGAACTCAAATCTTGATTTATTCTCCCTTGAGATGTTTGAGAACATTGCTTATGTAATGGCCAAACACGCAGACCCGAATATCCCGGATACCCCGGAAGAGTGGCTTGATGAATTCAATACCTTTTCTATTTACCAGGTACTGCCTTCCATCATTGAACTCTGGGGTCTGAATGTGCAGACAGAGGTTGAATCTAAAAAAAACTTCGCCCAACTGACCGCCCGATGACAACACCTTTATTTCTTCTACGATGCGTACAGCTTGGAATAAGCATTCGTGACCTTGACCTTCTTACGATTGGTCTTGTAAACGATATGTACGCAGAGAACGGGAATGATGACTATAAGGGATATAAGGAACTGGCAACACAGGAAGACTTCGATAGATTCTGATTGAGAAATCAGCCTTTTTCTGCTATACTTTTCTATGGAAAAAGGCTGATGTTTGTCAGCGACAAATTTGAATTTGAGGAGGTAATAAGATGACAGCATATATGAGATTAAGATAATACTGCGAGTTGTGTTGCGGTACATCCGTATTACATAACTCGCTTTCGGGCAAGACTGTAATAATGGAGGATGTAATGAATAAAATTAGTAGATTTAATGACAGCGAAAAGATTTTTCGTTGTCCAATATGTAAACGAAAGTTAAAGTTGGTAGGTAATAGTTTGCTGTGTAGTAATAAGCATTGTTTCGATATTTCTAAATTAGGATATGTGAATCTTGTACTAAATCAAAAGCAATCAAAGCATTATAGCAAAACTTCTTTTGAAAGCAGAATGGATATTTTAGAAAAAGGATATTATTCACATATTCTTACAGAGATAGCACATATATTGAGCAAGCTTAAAAACATAGCAACTATTCTTGATGTCGGATGTGGTGAAGGATATTATTCCAGAAAAATCAAAGAACTATTCCGAGCAGACATAGTTGCTTTTGATATTTCCAAAGATGCAATTTCCCTTGCTTCAAAAAAAGATGGTAGTAATTCTATAAAGTGGTTTGTAGGTGATTTGGGAAATATGCCTATCATAGACCACTCAATAGACTGCATACTGGACATTTTTACACCTGCTAACTATTCGGAGTTCAATAGAGTTCTGACGGATAAAGGCTATATTGTAAAGGTTATACCTGGTAATAGACATCTGCTGGAGTTCAGAAACATTGCAAAAGAACATTTGAAAAATCAAGAGTATTCCAATGAGAATGTGATTAACTATTTTAAGAAGCAGTATTCTGTTATTTACCAAAAAAGGGTTTCAGCAACATATGAAATGCCTTTAGAGGATATTAAATTTTTTGCAGACATGACTCCACTGTTATTCCAAGTAGATAAAGCTAAGATTGATTTCAAAAAGCTAAAAACTTTGACGATTGATGCAGAGATATTTGTGGGAAGTCTATAACGCTTGAAACTTTCAGTTTTTCAAAGTGAATCATAAGTAAAATATATGTATAGGCATCAATCCTTGAATGGGTTGGTGCTTTTTTCATGCTCGGAGAAATCCGGGCATTTTTTATGCCTAAATTTAGGAGAGAGGAGGAAACCTATGGCAAGTAGAATACAGGGTATTACTGTTGAGATTGGTGGGGATACCACTAAGCTGCAGACTGCCCTTAAGGGTCTGAACGGAGAAATCAAATCCACACAGACGGCTCTTAAGGATGTTGAGAAATTATTGAAAATGGATCCGGGTAATACAGAACTTCTTGCACAGAAGGAAAAACTCCTGGCACAGGCTGTTGATGAAACAAAACAGAAATTGGAAACATTAAAGACGGCAGCCGAACAAGCGAATACTGCACTTGCGAATGGAGATATTTCACAGGAGCAGTACGATGCCCTTCAAAGGGAAATCGTGGAAACAGAACAGAAATTAAAGGAACTTGAGACACAGGCAAATCAGTCGGCTACGGCAGTACAGAAGATTGCCGCCACGGGAGAATCATTAAAAACTACTGGTGACAATATCTCCAATGCCGGAAAGAAACTTCTCCCGGTAACAGCTGCCGTGACTGGACTTGGAACAGCATCGGTCACAACGGCTGCGAACTTTGAAAGTTCCATGAGTCAGGTGCAGGCTACAATGGGAATCACAAAAGATTCTATGTCTACCCTTGATGGACAGAGCGTCAATACGATGGATGCTCTGTCAAATCTTGCAAAAGAAATGGGTGCATCCACAGCGTTCTCTGCAACAGAGTGTGCCGAGGCTTTAAACTATCTTGCTCTTGCAGGTTACAGCACACAGGAAATGGCAGATACGCTTCCTACAGTACTTAACTTGGCAGCGGCAGGTGGCATTGACCTTGCATCAGCATCGGACATGGTAACGGATGCCATGTCAGCCCTTGGAATGGAAACTGCCGAGGCTGATACGATGGTAGACCAGATGGCAAAGACGGCTTCTACCACCAATACATCCGTTGCACAATTAGGAGAAGGTATTCTTACTATTGGTGCAACAGCAAAATCCATAAAGGGTGGAACGGCAGAACTTAATACGGCACTTGGTATTCTTGCAAACAACGGTATTAAAGGAGCAGAGGGTGGTACACACCTTCGAAATATTATCCTGTCCTTGCAGAACCCAACAGATAAGGCAGCCGCCCAAATGGAGGCACTCGGTGTGTCTGTATATGACTCCGAGGGAAATATGCGTTCCATGAATGATATCCTTGGGGATTTGAATACAAGCATGGAGGGTATGACTTCCGAAGATAAGGCAAATATCATATCCACCATTTTCAATAAGACTGACCTTTCTTCCGTGAATGCTTTACTTGCCAATACGGGGAGTACATGGGACAGTTTGCAGTCATCCATTGAAAACAGTGCTGGCGCAGCACAGCAGATGGCAGACACACAGCTTGATAATTTACAGGGGCAGTTAACATTACTTAAGTCAGCTCTCGAAGGGCTGGCTATTTCTTTTGGTCAGTTACTGATGCCTGCATTAAAAAGTATCGTGGGTGCGGTGCAGAAGGTAGTTGACTGGCTGAATTCCCTTGATGAAGGTACAAAGAAAGTCATTGTCACGGTTGCACTTGTAGCCGGGGCATTGGGGCCGGTGCTTATTGTGGTGGGGAAGGTAATCTCTGCCGTTGGTACGATTATGACGATTGTTCCGAAGATTGCCGGGGTTATCAATACTGTAAAAACAGCTTTTATGGCCTTAAATGCCACGATGCTTGCAAATCCGATAGTGCTGATTGTCGCAGCCATTGTTGCTCTGATAGCAATCTTTGTAGTGCTTTGGAATAAATGTGAAGGTTTTAGAAACTTCTGGAAAGGACTGTGGGAAGGTATCAAGAATATCGTATCTACAGTTGTGGAGGCACTTAAGGGTTTCTTTACCGGGGTTATCGATTTTGTGAAAAATAACTGGCAGGCATTACTTTTGATGCTTGTGAATCCGTTTGCCGGGGCATTTAAGTTGTTGTATGACAACTGCGAAGGGTTCAGGAACTTCATCAACGGAATTCTTGAGAAGATTAAGACAGCACTCACAAATGCGTGGACGGCCATTACAACAGGGATACAGACTGCTTGGAATGCAATATCAAGTTTCTTTACTACGATTTGGGAAGGAATCAAGAATATTTTCTCAACAGTTCTTGAGGCAATTAAGACAGCTATTACCACCTATATCAATGCGTACAAGACTGTCATAACCATGGTATTCAATGCGATTAAAACTGTAATCACTACGATTTGGAATGCCATTAGTACCTTCTTTACAACCATACTGAATGCCATTAAAACTACATTTACAACGGTATGGAATGCAATAAAGACGGCAGTCACAACGGTAGTGAATGCCATAAAGACGGTAATCACAACAGTATGGAATGCGATAAAGACAGCAATTACAACTGTGATGAATACCATAAAGACAACCTTTCTTCTTTATGGAATGGTATCAAGACAACCATCACAACTATTGTGAATGGTATCAAGACCACGGTGTCAACTGTATTTACGAACATTCTGAATGCGATTAAGAATACTGTGGGTAAGATTGCATCGACAATCAAGAGTGGATTCCAAACGGCTATCAGTTATATTACAAGCCTTCCTTCACAGGCACTTAAATGGGGTAAGGATATGGTAATGGGAATCGTAAATGGTATCAAGAGTTGCCTTGGTGCTGTTGGTGATGCCGTAAAGAGTGTGGCTGATAAGATTAAGGCTTTCCTTCATTTCTCCGTGCCGGATGAGGGACCTCTTACAGAGTATGAGTCTTGGATGCCTGACTTCATGAGTGGACTTGCTAAAGGTATCGAAAAGAGCAAAGGTGTGGTAGCAAAAGCAGTAGAAGGTGTATCCCAGGATATGGTCATCAATCCGAATGTGAATGCAACCTCGGCTGCAATGGAAAGTACATCGACTTCATCAGCACAGAATACAGCAAGCATTGTTGGAGCAATTCGAGAGGCTTTTGCCAATATGAATACAAATGGTGGAGATACCGTTATCCCGGTTTATATTGGTGGAACTATGATTGATGAGATTATTGTTAATGCACAGCAGAGAGCGAATTTAAGAAGTGGAGGTAGATAAGTATGGCATTTGTACAGTATCTGAAGTTTGGATATGAAAACATACCTACCCCGGATTCCTATGGCATTTCTCTTACGAATGTGGAGGCAGATTCTTCGGGAGAAACAGAGGCCGGAACAACACAGAGAGATTTGGTAAGGACTGGAGTGGTTAACATTTCAGTCTCTTTTTCTGTGACTGCCACTTGGCTTAAGAAACTGTCTGCATATTCAAAGCTGAGTAAGATTGACGTCACATATTTTGATACGACAGAACTAGAGGTAAAGCAGACTGAAATGTATATTGAAGGGTTCAAAGCAAACCTTGAAAAAGACACTTCCCGTAAGGGATTGTGGAAAGTATCATTTGAACTTAAGGAATTTTAGGAGGTGGAATCGTGTTTGCTGTATCTGAAAAATTCAGAAATGCGATAAAGCAGAATACAAGGAAATATGAGTGGCACGGCACGATTACAACCAAGGGTGGGAAAAACTATGATTTCACATCCAAGGATATCGTAAAAGGATCTGGATATATCAAATGGCAATGCTGTTCTGATTCAGAGATTGAACTTGGAACAGTATATGCTGCCGAGTTTGGGCTATCCCTTTATTCTCAGATTGACAGATATTCTTTATATGATGCCACTGTAAAAATATATTATTCACTTACCCTGTCAGATGGCGTTGTTGAAACCATACCGATGGGGATTTATGAGGTTTCAGAGGCTAACCGAAAGATTAAGACTTTGGAACTTAAGGGGTATGATTATATGCTCCGATTTGATAAGACCTTAAAACTTGAATCATCAAGTGGTACACCTTATCAGTTTTTGAAAGTTGCCTGTGATTCTTGTAAGGTAGAAATGGCACAGACTGTTAATGAAATAAGTGCTATGCCGAATGGCAAAATGACACTTGGTATTTACGCAGATAATGATATCGAAACATTCAGAGATTTGATTTTCTATGTTGCACAGGTACTTGGAGGTTTTTGTCAGATTGACAGATACGGCAGACTTGTCATCAAGCATTATGAGAATAAACCTTTATGGGAAGTACCACAGGTAGCAAGATTTGATAGTAGTTATTCAGACTTTGTTACAAGGTATACGGCTGTATCATCCACAAACCAAATGGCACAGACCTCCGAGTATATTGCAATGGAAACGGATGATGCACTCACAATGAATCTTGGCGTGAATCCACTGATGCAATTTGGCTTGAAAGCCACAAGAGAAAGAATGCTTCGAGAAATATTGACGGCATTGCAGAAGATAAACTATCTGCCTTTTGACAGTAATACGATTGGTAATCCGGCACTCGAACCGGGAGACATTATCAAATGTACGGGTGGCCATGCAGATGAGAGCAAACTCTCATGTATCACAAGTATTGAGTATAGAATAAACGGCAAGGAATCTATTAAGTGTGTGGGCAAGAACCCAAGGCTTGCCGGGGCAAAAAGCAAAAATGACAAAAATATCGCTGGTCTTATCAATTCTATGGAAAGCGGTAAGACCATTATTTATAACTTTGTAAATGTCAGTCCGTTTGTAATAGGACAGTCACTTACAAATGTAATGGATATTGATTTTACGGCAACGGAAGATACCACGGCTGCATTTCAATGTGAAATGCTATTAGAGGTGATAAAGCCAGACGGTGAAGAGCCGGAAGAAATGCCGGAACTTTCCGTTGTTTATAAAATGAACAATGAAACGATTGATGGATTTATGCCGACCAAGACCTGTCTGTATGGAAAGCATATCGTTACTTTGTTTTTTCCCATATCAAAGGTTATTGAGAACAGTTCGAATACATTTTCCATGTACCTTAAGATTTCTCATGGATCCATAACCATTGGGGAAACACAGATAAGAGCAACCATAAGTGGTCAGGGTCTGGCGGCAGGTCTCGGAGATTGGAATGGTCGCATCAATATCAATCAGAATATTGGATTTATTCCTGTTGGAGATAAGCCATTCATGGTTGATTCATTTGAGGATAAGGCCACCGTTATCCTTCCACAAAGAAAGAATAATGGAGTTACCCAGTCTATTGGTAACATTGCGATTACAAAGACAAACTTCTTTGTTGATAGCTTTACCGATAGAACGTGGATTGCAGAAATTCTTCGTACCTATGTGCTTACATCGGTTAGAGGTTTTCCAAAATACAACGGGTTCATTACGATTAACAGTAATGAGCAGTTCCTTCTTCGTACAAGGTACATTTTAGATTCCGAGCCGGATTCTCTTGATAGAGGTTTTTCAGAGGAACTTACAATTGATACTTCATTCCTTGCGGATGTGTCTGAAATTGAAGTAAATGGACACTTGACTAAGTATCGACCACAGCTTTTGGTTAACACAGCAAATACTGCAGTTATCTGCCCAGAAGAGGTAGATATTACAAGTGGTAGATTTGAACTGAAAGCAACAACAAGTGAGGAACAGACAGCAGAGACGATGGAAACAGAGGAAGGATACCTTGAATGCCTTACCATTGACATTTCATCATTTGATGGTGTGAAAGGAGTGGAATTTAGCGTATGAATTATGACAGTATAAATGAAATCTTCGCGGCGGGCATTACAAATATGACCTGCCTTTTGCAGGATAGCAATAATTATGATGGAGGCACCATTGGAATCAGTGGTGCTGATTTTTTTCAGTTTAATGGAAACCAGGTAAATACCATTTATGCACATGGTGATTCCTATTGGGGATTTGGAACGGATGCAGTCCATCTTCGAATTGATAACAGGGATTCAAGAATGCGTTCTTTGTACAGAGAAGAGGGGACACTTTACAGTTATTATCGATTTATCAAAATCAGATGGGAAGGCTGGTCTCATTATAATCAGTCAGGACAAGACTATCAGCTTAAGTATGATTTGCTCTTGTGGGATACAGGTGATATTTCACTTCATATGGTGGAAGTACCAGTCCTTTGCTATGATGGAATATTTGATTTTACAGCGGATAAAGTTTATTCCTATTCAAAGCCGACTGCATCTTCGCCGGATATCACATTTCAGTATTATCCAGAGCCAAAGACATACGATGTGAAATACCATACAAATGATTTGGTTGTTCCATTCAAGCTTTTGATTATGGATAGTGCAGATAAAATCTACACGGTGGAAACACAGATAATCAATGAAGAAAGTGAAGAAAAAGAGGATGTGCTTGTTGAACTGGAAGAAACAGAACTGAATGCATTGTTATTCAAAACAAAGGGATTTGCAAAGATGCCTGTGTGGGATTTGATTAAGGAACTTGATGTTCCGAGGATATTTAGCTGGAGTGAAACGAGAGCCTTTCCTCTTAATGCTGTAATCACAGGGACACCACCGAAGCAGTATATTGAATGTTTGGCAGATTTGTCAGATGGAACGGTTCTTGGTATTAAGTCTCTGAATGCAGAGTATACCGGGAATGTGACAGAACAGCATAGTTTTGATTTAGGAGAAACATTTACAGAGGAAATACCGATGGCAGACTTTTTGACATCAGACCTTGATGAAATGTATGCAGGTCTTTTAGAGGACAAAACAATTACATTTAGATTTTGGCTTGATGGTGATGCAACTCTTACAACCTTTGTTATGAATTATAGAAATGGAGATGATGACGATGGCAAATCTTAAAGGAACAACAAGAATTGAACTTACCGATGTGAATACAGGAGAAGTTGAGGTATTTGAGAACCACAACATGGTTACAAATGCACTTAAGGATATTTTTACTCCTCTTGGGTTATCACAGAGACCATCCAGATACTTTGTGGATTTCATTCCTTACTACGAAAAGTTGCTTGGAGGTATCCTGTGTTTTGATAAAGAAATACCTGAAAACCCGGATGACTATTATCCGCCAGCAGATGCAAATCTTGTTGGATGTGCGGCCTATGGTGTGCAGAATAATACAACAAATACTTTTAGAGGCGGTTATAATCAGACAGAATCAGAAGTTAATATGAAAGACCGATATGTCAAGTATGTTTATGATTTTGCTACGAGTCAGGCAAATGGAACGATTGCAAGTGTCTGTCTTACTCACAAACATGGTGGTTTTACATCATATGGGAGTAAGAATGCTGTCTATACCAGAGATTATCCGTTGATGCAGGGTATCTGCGAGGATAATTTACAGTATGTGCATCCAAATCATACCGGGGCAAATACGAGCAGTACTCATTCAGGAATGACTGTTGGAAAAACGGAAGTTATTTTCTTAATTGATAAAGAAAAAGACTGTGCCTATTATTTGAAAGTTGTAGATAATACGCATATTCACATCACAAAGAGAAGAACTTACTTAAAGTCGGTATCAATTCTCGATGATGAATACAGAACCAAGCCTCTGATTGAAGAGATTGAGGTTGCAGAACTTTCGATACCATTAACAATTGGTTACTGGAGCATTAACTATGACCCATCGAATGATTGTGTTTATTTTTGTTGTACAAGCAATTATTATGTTCCAACGAATGGAAGTGTGCTGGTAACAGAGATTAAGGTTGATACATGGAAAGTGAAACAGTACGAAGTACCAAACACAGCAAATACAAATCTGCGAACTGACAGCTGTTGGCAGATGTTTGTTGCAAGTGGCTATCTTCTCATTAAGAAATATGATTCCCCATACGACCTTTATAAGATTCAGATTTCTAATCCGGCAAACGTCACGGAGTTTAAGAGAACAAATTGTAGTTCAATAAATGGTGTAGCAAAATTTGTAATCAATGACAGAGTGTATTTTGAAAATGGAAATGACCAAGTACTTATTGCAGATTTGTATACAAATGAAATCATGCCCCCGGAGTGTCAATCATTTTTCAATACAGGTAACTGGTTGCACTTAACACCTGTCAGAAATAATAAGCTATTATATTTTGCTGATTATGGAACTTGGTCTACAGCAGGTTGGTATATGTTTTGTAACTATTTGGCTACCATCAATAACCTTGATACCCCTGTTACGAAGACGGCAGATAAGACAATGAAAATCACATATATCTTACAGGAGGAGTAAGCATCTATCCATACAGGGTAGGTGCATTTATTTTACACAAAATTGAAGGGAGGAAGGCTCATGAGTGAAAAAATCATGGAACTCATTACATGGCTTGGTGCGTTGGGAATACCATCCATCTTTGCCATGACAGTGTGGTGCATCAGATGTTGTCTGCAATACACCAGACAGCTGAAAGTGCTGGCAAAGGCACAGCAGGCACAGATGAGGTCACAGCTTCTCGAACAGTACCATTTTTATATGGACGATGGCTGGATTTCAGAGGAACACATGGAGGATTGGGAAAATCAGTACCAGGCATATCACAGCCTTGGCGAGAACGGAATCCTCGACAGCAGACGGGCAGAATTATTGAAACTGCCAAACAGAAAACCAAATAAGGAGGAACAGGACAATGAGTAATTATTGGAAGAACTGGCTGAAAGCAGCCGGAATCAGAGCAGTCAAGACCGTGGCTCAGACAGCGGTCGCAACGATTGGTACATCTGCCGTTTTAGGAGATGTGAACTGGATTATGGTGGCATCTGCATCAGCACTTGCTGGCATTCTGTCATTGCTTACAAGTATCGCAGGTATCCCGGAAGTGAAGGAGAGTGATGAGTAATGAAGCTTGTGGAGAGTATTCTTACAAAGAATCCATGCTATACGGCAGGGAGAAAAATTGAAGTAAAAGGTCTTATGTTGCACTCGGTTGGATGTTCCCAGCCGAGTGCTCTTGCTTTTATCAAGAACTGGAACAGTCCGTCATTTGACAGAGCCTGCGTCCACGGATTTATTGATGGAAATGACGGCACGGTTTATCAGACATTACCTTGGAATCACAGGGGATGGCACTCAGGCTCATCCATCAATGGTTCTGCGAACAATACCCATATCGGGGTGGAGATGTGTGAGCCAGCCTGCATTACATATATGGGTGGAGCAACATTTAAATGTTCCGATATTGATACGGCAAAGACTGTGGTAGAAAGAACTTATAAGGCGGCCGTTGAGTTATTTGCTATGCTTTGTAAACAGTATGGCTTAAATCCACTTGCTGATGGTGTAATCATTAGCCACAAGGAAGGACACGCAAGAGGTATCGCATCAAATCACGGTGACCCGGAGCATTTGTGGTCACAGCTTGGAATGGGATACACAATGGATACCTTCCGTAAAGCCGTGAAATCTGCAATGGGTGACTCTGAAAACAAGAAAGAGGGTACACAGGCATCTGTGTTCGTAGGTCTTTCGGAGAAAGATGCTGTGTCGGTTATTGGGGAATTGTGTCGAGAAGATATGAAGAAGAGTGGCATCCTTGCATCCATCTCGGCAGCACAGTTTATTCTTGAAAGTGGTTATGGTAAGAGTGAACTCGGACAGAATGCCAATAATATGTTTGGCATGAAGAAATCTCTGTCTGGGAATACATGGACAGGCTCTACTTGGGATGGCACATCCGTTTATACCAAGAAGACACGGGAACAGAATGCCGATGGTTCATATGAAACCATTACGGCTGATTTCAGAAAATATTCTTGTGTGGAGGATTCGGTTGCAGACCATTCAGCATATCTGCTTGGTGCCAAGAATGGAAGGTCACTCCGTTATAAGGGCATCAAGGGGATGACGGATTACAAGAAAGTGGCGCAGCTTATCAAGGATGGTGGTTATGCGACTTCCCTTACCTATGTAGATAAGCTGTGTTCCATTATTGAAAAGTGGAATCTGACACAGTATGATGTTTCGGAAACACCCGCATCTAAACCATCAACACCAGATACCGTGACGGAGTTTCCGGCTACACCATTTACAGTTAAGGTTCTCATTGATGATTTGAATTTCCGTAGTGAACCTTCCATGAATGGAGCAGTTAAAGGGCAGACTGGCAAGGGCGTATTTACCATTGTGGAAGTGGATGACGGATGGGGTAGGCTTAAGAGTGGAGCAGGTTGGATCTGGCTTGAAAATCCATCCTACTGTACTGTTCAGGGGACGGTTGCAGAAACACCAAAGACCTCAAGTATCAAATCGGTAGACGAGATAGCAAAAGAAGTCATCCGTGGAGATTGGGGCAACGGGGAGGAGCGTAAGAAAAAACTTACGGCTGCCGGATACGATTATTCTGTTATTCAGAAGAAGGTCAATGAAATATTGAAATAGTATTTTTACAGGCTTGGAGGGAGAAATCCTTTCAAGCCTTTCTTTTTTTTGTCAATTTTCTCGTTCATTTCTGTTCTTCCTGTAATTGGGAGGACTGTAAGGGTTGTAACTTTTCCCGTCTGTGAAGGGAAAATGCATCACAGAAAATAGGAAAGTTTCGGTTTTCCTTACTAACCCATTTAGAAGGGAAAAATCCTACCGCCCATTTTTGATTTTTATGTCCGTGGGATTGTGAAGGGAAAACATCATAACGATGAAGCCAGAAAAGTTATTCCCTTCAAGTTCGATGGAGGTGGATACAATGAACGATACACAAAGACAACAGATAGAGAAGTTAAGAACAGAGGGATTAGGCTATGGAAAGATATCGGAGACACTTGGACTTAGCATCAATACCATAAAAACCTACTGTAGGAGACACGGACTTGGCGGAGTGGTCGCAACACCTGCTCCGATTGATGAATCCGGGCATTTCTGCCTTTGCTGCGGCATCCCTGTTATTCAGACATCCGGGAGAAAGGAAAAGAGGTTCTGTTCTGACCGTTGCAGAAATAAATGGTGGAACAGCCATCTCGACCAGGTGCAGAGAAAAGCCAATTATGAATATATCTGCCCTTGCTGTAAAAAGCCGTTTACAGCATATGGAAATAAGAACAGAAAGTATTGTTCCCATGAGTGCTACATAGAGGACAGATTTGGGGGTGGCAGCCATGACTAAGGAACGGATGGAAGAAGAAAAACGCTATCTGGCCACGATGTCCATTGCCAAGAATCTCCTAAAGCAGGGCATTATTTCAGAGGAAGAGTACTGTCAAATTGATACAAAATTCAAGGAACAATATGCCGTATCTTTCTCCACATTATTCACGGATATTAACTTGATAAACTACGGGAAATGCGGGAATATGTGACACTGACAAGGAGGGATTATATGGCGAAAATACGAAGAATTGAGCCAAATATACCAAGGCTAGGTGGAAGAAAAAGAGTGGCTGCTTATGCCAGAGTTTCAATGGAAACGGAACTCTTACATCATTCACTTTCTGCCCAGGTCAGTCATTACAGCTCCTTAATACAAAGCAACCCTGAATGGGAATATGCAGGTGTTTATGCTGACGAAGGTATCACAGGAACATCCACAAAGAAAAGGGATGAATTTAATCGGCTGATGAAAGACTGCGATGCCGGGAAGATTGACCTTGTGCTTGTAAAGTCCATCAGCCGATTCGCAAGAGATACGGTTGATACGCTTAATGCCACAAGACACCTAAAGGATTTGGGAATAGATGTTTTCTTTGAGAGAGAAGGAATCCATTCCATGTCCGGCGAGGGAGAACTGCTCCTTACACTTCTTGCTTCTTTTGCGCAGGCAGAGGCAGAGAGCATCTCTGCAAATGAGAAATGGTCAGTTCAAAAGAGATTTGAAAGAGGAGAACCAAACACGGGTATCCTTTGCTTTGGTTATGATTGGAACCCTGAAACAAAGAGCCTTACCATCAACGAAGAGGAAGGTAAATGGGTCAAGTATATTTATGAACAGTATCTTGGCGGGGCTTCCATTAAAGGGCTAACCCTCGACCTAAAGGAAAAAGGTGTAAGGGGTAAGCGGGGAGATTTGATGGGAAGGACTACACTTCGCAGGATTCTTTCTACAGAAACCTATGTGGGAGATTTGCTTCTTCAAAGATATTTCTCCCCGGAAATCCATAAGCCAAAGCTGAACGAAGGTGAAATGGAGCAGATACTTGTATCGAATGCGCATGAACCACTTGTTAGCAGAGAAGATTATGCGAAGGTTCAGGAAAGGCTAAATAGAAGGGCAAAGGCAGCACACAACCACGGATATGAAAAGACTTTCTTTGCCGGACTTGTGAAATGCGGTAAGTGTGGGTATGCCTGCAACCATGTGCTTTATCATAGGCAACCTGCAGACAAGGCTTATATTGAATGTAACAAAAGAAAGACCAAAGAGTGTGATTTACTTCCTATTAGAGAAGTAGAGTTAAAAACTATTATGGAGCAGGTAGCCGGACGCAAGGAAAATGTGGAGCGAATTATATTATATGACGGACACATTGATTTCCTTATGAAGGACGGCACAGTAAAGAGTCACATTCGAGAATTCACACCTCTTGGGAGAAAAGCCACACCTTTTTCTGGGAAGATATTCTGTGGATATTGTGGTTCAAGTATTGTAAGGTGTGGAAGTTCAAATCGAAGAAAGTGCTGGATGTGTAGTATCAAGAAAACAGATAAGAATGGATGCAACCATGAACTTATGTCGGATGGAGAACTGTATGGTGCAGCCAAATCCATCCTCGGAACGGAAGAAAACTTGGATATGGAGATTTACTTACATATCGAGAAAACCATATCTTACAATGACAGAATCGAATTTTATATGAAGGAAGGAGGCAAAAAGGTATGGCAAAGACGATAACGAGAATCCCGGCATCGGTCAACAGATATACAGCAAAGCCAATAGCAGAGAAAACCAAGCGTAGAGTTGCTGGCTATGCCAGAGTCTCAACGGAGCATGAAGAACAGGCTACGAGCTATGAGGCTCAGATGGATTATTATACCAACTACATTACTTCCCGCGATGATTGGATTTTTGTCGGGATGTATTCTGATGAAGGTATCACGGCTACAAATACAAAAAAACGAGAGGGCTTTAATCAGATGATTGAGGATGCTCTTGCCGGAAAGATAGACCTTATTATTACAAAGTCGGTTAGCCGATTTGCAAGAAATACTGTTGATTCCTTAACAACAGTCAGGGAACTGAAGGAAAAAGGTGTGGAGATTTATTTCGAGAAAGAGAATATCTGGACGCTTGATGCAAAAGGGGAGCTTCTTATTACGATAATGAGTTCCCTTGCACAGGAGGAATCCAGATCCATTTCAGAGAATACCACATGGGGAAAAAGAAAAATGTTTGCAGACGGAAGGGCGAGCATAGGATTTAAGCACTTCCTTGGGTATGACAGAGGACCCGATGGTGAATTTATCATCAATGAAGAACAGGCAGTAACCGTCAGATATATTTATAAAAGATATCTTGAGGGGTATTCCACTTACAAAATTGCCTGTGAACTTAGCGAAATGGGAGTGAAGACCCCTGCCGGGAAAGATAAATGGCATCCAAGTTCAGTGATGAGTATCCTTCAGAATGAAAAATACAAAGGGGATGCCCTTTTGCAGAAGACCTTCACAAAGGATTTCCTGACTCACAAGCTGGTAGTGAACAATGGCGAAGTGCCACAATATTATGTGGAAGGACACCATGAGGGCATTGTGACAGCCGACCAATTCGACCAAGTTCAGGCAGAAATTTTAAGGCGAAAGGGAATGCAGAAGTACAGTGGAGTGGGATTGTTTTCTTCCATAATAAAATGTGGGGAATGTGGTTCTTGGTACGGTGCCAAGGTCTGGCATTCCAATGACAAGTACAGAAAGGTCATCTACAGATGCAATAACAAATATGCCGATGGCTGCAAGTGCAAAACACCACACATCAACGAGGATGAACTAAAGGAATTGTTTATCAAGGCGGCCAACGAGTTATTTTCTGAAAGGGAAGAGATTCTTGCCAACACCAAAGTTATGATGGAAATGGTCTGTGAAACGGATTCCCTTGACAGGGATTTACAGGATAGCATCACAGAACTTAATATCATCTCGGAGCAGATGCAGATTGCCATTGCAGAGAACAGCCGGGTAGCATTAGACCAGGATGAGTATGAAAAACGCTATGCCGAACTTACGGCAAGGTATGAAAAGGCAAAAGCTAAGTATGATGACATCGCAGAGCAGATAGAAAGCAAGAAGGCGAAGAGAGAATTATTTAAAGGCTTCATTCGAACTTTGGAGAAGCAGGATGGCTTAATGGAAGATTTTGATGCCGGGATTTGGAGTAGCCTTGTGCAGGAAGTGATTGTTAAGACCAAGGATGATATAAGATTCATATTCAAGAACGGATTTGAAGTAAGAGTATAGAAATAGGATTTGATGGCACTCAGGCAGAAATGCTTGGGTGTCATTTTTTTGTGGTAGAAACATAACAGTTATTATGATATTATATTTTATTATATGAGCGAAAGTATATGCTCGCTAAAATTGAATTTTCTATTATCTTTCTTAGTTTTATTAGGATTCTGGCTTTGCGTTTGTTTACAACGCTCTGGGTTATGCCCAACCTCGCCCCGACTTCACGCTCGGAAAGTCCGTCAAAAAAGATTGCCTGTATCAGCTCCTGTTCACTATCCGACAGCAAAGGCAGGGCGGCTTTCAGCCTGTCCACCATGACCGCATTGACAACGGTTTCTGCAATGTCCACCGCTTCATCAGTGATAAAGTCCAGAGGATTCCCCTCGCTGTCCGTAAATCCGTCGAGAGATAGCAGTCTATTCTTTGTATCTAATTTTTGCAGATAACGCCACCGTTCCTTGTCACGGTAGAAGTCTGTGTATTGCTCCCTCACGACTTCAAGCAGACAGCCTTGAATGGGGATAAACAGCTTGTCCATATAGGTCTGGTCGGATTCCCTGCAACGGCAGAACTCCGTGTAGGATAATTCCACATAGCCGCCACTTTCTCTGATATATACCTTTCTTGGTGCATATTTCACCATAAATACCTCCCATCTGAATTTTTGAAATGTAAAAAATCCAGATGGAGAGGCGGAGAACGACACCGCATATCAGAAACAGCCCTACGGCACTTTCCAACAAAAATCGACAAAAGAAAAACCGCAAAGGCTCTGTGACCTTTACGGTTATAGGAAATAGTAATTCTATTGTATGGAGATTGTACTTCTACTTTCAAGGTGAGAAGTACCGTTGCACTGGCAGAAATTTTTTTAACTGGTTTCCTGCCGTTCTCTGATATGCTATGTATTGATAAATTTTGCTTCGTATGAGCAGATAGATAACTGCCCGAAAAAAGGACATAAAAAAATCCCTCCAAATTTAAAAACAAATTCAGAGGGTAATTTAGGGTATAACAAAATAACCCACCCGAATATCGTTTTTTTTATTTGGTGAGTTTGTTCTTTCAAATACGAAACAAAAAGAGCCGATGATTCGTGAATTGTTCCACAATTTCATCGGCTCTGCGTCTTAAGCGTCTGGCTCTTTGATGACAGTTATCTTCAAGTTGTCAACTTTAATCAATCTTTCTTGTCTGCATTTTGGACAATAAAGGGGATAATTCTCCAAAACAGTGTCCTTCCTAATTTTATTACGGGTTTTGCTCCCACAAACAGGACACAATATCCATTCGCATTTCATCATAATTAGTCTCTAATCCTTTCAAATCTCATTTTATATGACTTTTGCAAGCTGTTAAGCTAACTTGTGGAACATATGCCGAACCTTATCTATACGGCTATTCGGGCGGCGGGGTTGGCAAATAAATTTACCAATAGCTGGCTGGTATCCTTTTAACTCTGTCAAGCAGACTCCCTGCCCATTTGTGAAATAAGTTAAATCGTTCCTGTATTCTTGAATACATCTAGCAGGGATTTCTCCTTTCAGAATGACCTCGTCATTCTTTATCTGAGTACTTACAATATCTGCACAATACCTTGGAGCATCATGATACGCCCGTGAGAGATATTCCTGCGGTGCATAAATTTCAAAGTGGAGATATGGCTCTAATAGTTCTGTCCCTGCTTTTTTTAAAGCCTGCTCCAATACGATAGGGGAAAGCAGCCGAAAGTCTGCGGGGGTACTTACAGGACTATAATACAATCCATATTCAAAACAGATTTTACAGTCTGTCACTTTCCATCCATACAGCCCCTGCTCGCAGCCATAAAGAACCCCCTCCATAACCGCATTTTGGAACGATTGATTTAAATATCCAAGTGAAACTCTGCTTTCATACTGCACTCCGCTTCCAATAGGGAGCGGCTCTATGGACAACCCGACAGAAGCCCAGAAAGGATTTGGCGGGACTTCTATGTGGATGGTATATTCTGCTTTTCTAAGCGGTCTTTCCATATATATAACAGTAGGCTCTTTTATTTCTGCCTCCACATGATATTTTTCCTCAAGGATGGCACAAATGACTTCCATCTGCACATTCCCCAAAAAAGAAAGTATAATCTCATGCGTTGTAGTATCCACATAATATTTTAAAAGAGGGTCGCCATCTGAAATTTCTGTAAGTGCCCCAAGCAATATTTCCCGCTGTTCAGGTTTCTTTACTGCAATCGTTGTTTGGAGCATAGGGAGAGGATTTTCAATAAATTTTCTCTGCGGCAACAGCATTTCGTTCCCCAAAATACTGTTTAGCTGCAAAACATCATTTGGTAAAATTACAATATCACCAGAGCAGGCTGTATCGGATGGATATAATTCACCGTTTGTCGGAACACACATCTCTGTGATTTTTATTTTCTCTTTTTCAGATATTCTAATAACATCCCTCAAATGCAATGTTCCGCTATATATACGCACATAAACAAAACGCCGCCTTTTCTCTGAATATTCAATCTTAAAAACCTGCCCGCATAATTCAGATTGACCTTCAGGCGTTGATGAATAAAATTTACTGGCAATCACTTCTATAAGCTGCCGAATCCCCAGATTGTTTTTAGCGCTTCCGTGATAAACGGGAAATAACGTTCCGTTTTGGAATCTCCTGTTTTCTTCCTGTTCCAGTTCTGACATTTTAAACGGTTTCCCTGACATATATTTCTCTAATAGTTCATCGTTTCCCATAATTACCGCATCCCACTGTTCCATATCGTCATTGTCCGTTACATTTATATGGGGATGCTGCCCAACCTTTTGCTTCACTATAATTTCCGAAGAAAGCTTTGCTTTCATTTCCCGATATACCATTGGCAAATCAATCCCCTCTTGGTCAATTTTATTGATGAAAAAGATTGTCGGAATCTTCATTGTCTGTAGTGCATGAAACAGTATACGGGTCTGTGCCTGTATGCCATCCTTTGCAGAAACTAATAATACTGCTCCGTCTAAAACGGATAAAGAACGGTATACTTCCGCCAAAAAATCCATATGGCCTGGCGTATCTATAATGTTGACTTTTACATCCTCCCACTGAAAAGATGTCACTGCTGTCTGGATAGTGATTCCCCTTTGACGCTCCAAATTCATTGTATCTGTCCTTGTTGTGCCTTCATCTACGCTCCCTAGTTCTGCAATTGCACCACTGGTATATAATAAACTTTCCGTTAATGTTGTCTTTCCTGCGTCAACGTGAGCCAGAATGCCTAAGTTAATTATTTTCATGTGATTTTCCTCCTATCAACACCCAAAAAAGGGCATAAAAATACCCAGTGATAAATACTCCTATCACTGGGTAAATAACTCCAATAGCCCCAAAACACTTATATGTTTTCGGGCATATAAAATTACATGATAAAAGTATTCTTAAACTGGGTACAAAAAACTAAGCCCCATATTAAAAGTGAAACGGGACTGCTACTTTTTGTTCCCACTATCAAATTGACAGTTTATTTAAGAATACCTTGCCGCATATTTATTAACTCCTTGTATAAAACTGAATCTAATTATATTCCTTAACCCTTTATTTGTCAAGCTGACAAACTAAAGCAGAAAAAGCGGCAGGATTTCCCCCTGCCACTAATCATCTGTTTATGCAAAAATAATTTCCTTTTCCACAATCTCCCTCGCACAAGCCCTTATGTTATTGAGGCATCCTGTCCATTCTAAGGCGTTTTCTGCCTTTAGCTGTTCCGTTATGCCCTGTGCCTGTTTCATACCCTCTATGAGCCTTTCAAAGCGTTCCTGTGCCTGTCTGTTGATGTCGGCAAGGTAGGCGTTTAGCCTGCCGCTTGTAAGAAGATTGGTGTATGTAACTTTACGGTACTGTTTTAGATAATCTAAATGCCGTTGCCCCCAGATGCCTATTGCCTGTTCTTCTTCGGCGGGTACAGTTAAGCACGGTATCAAATAATCCCCTTGCCTTTCGTATTTGCCGCCCAGTTCCTCAAATAATGATTGTACAATAGACAACTATTTATCTTTACCGGAAGGAAATACATATCCAACAATAGAGGAACTATTGACACATACTTCAGGCTATAAAGGATATTATTTAGAAAGTCCTATGGTTTCTAACTTTTTTAATGGTAGAAATGATTTTTATGGTGTTACAAAAGAAATGGTTTCTGACAAAGCAGGAAACTTGAATATGAATAAAGCAAGTTATGATTTCGTATATTCTAATTATGGTTATGCAGTATTAGGACTTGTTCTTGAGTCAGTATATGAAACGGAATATACAAGCTTGTTAAATGATTTTGCACAAAATGAATTATGTTTAACCTCAACACAGATTTCTGATAAAAGCGGAGACCTTGGAAAGTATTGGGATTGGAAAGAAGGCGATGCATATTTGTCAGCGGGAGCTGTCACATCAAATATTGAGGATATGCTTTTATACGCACAGATGCAACTTGAAGATAATTCATATTTTTCAGATTGCCATAATAGCCTGAAAAGCATTAATGCATCAACCGAAATGTATAAAACCATGGGTATTCATATGGATGAGATAGGAATGTCTTGGATTCTTGATAGTAAGAATAACATCATATGGCATAATGGTGGTACAGGAAATTATAATAGCTATCTTGGTTTTAATCCCGAAACAGGTACAGCTGTTGTTGTGCTTTCAAATCTCGCCCCGAATTATAGAGTCCCAGCTACTGTATTAGGTGTAAAATTGTTATTAGAACTTGATAATGAGAAGTGAAACTTTCAGTTTGGACCTTTGTTAAGGATACTGAATTTAACAAGAAATAATGCATTTAGTAGGGGTGTTCAAATGAACACCCCTTTGAACACCCCAAATGGTACAATCGTTAAGATTGTATCATTTTTATTGTCCTAACGAATATCTATGGACATCCGGCCCAAGACGTTATGAACAGGCTCAAGAGCAGAAATATTCCGGTATACAGAACCGACGAGCAAGGAACTATTGTAGCTACTTCCAATGGTAAGGAAGTTACATTCAATACTAATGCAGGCAGCTATAAAGGAGCCGGGGACGGTTCAACAAATAAGACAACAAACAATACTCCAAGTAAGCCAGCTACTAACAATAATAGTGGAGGAACTAATAACTCCCAAAGTAATTCAAATAGCTCATTAAGTAAAATAGTCTATCATACCCCTACAGGTAAGTCCTATCATTATGATAAAAACTGTAGAACCCTTGCTAGGAGTAAAACCATACTGGAGATTACCTTAGGAGAAGCATTAAAATCAAAACATTCAGATCCTTGTGATGTTTGTGTGCATTAATAATAAAAGAATAAATGTAGATTTATGAAAAGTTGATGGTAAAAATTAACATAGGATTTCTGAATTAGTATAATTTTTGTATAAGTAAAATAAAAACAATTAGTGTAAATAAGGAGGTTATTGTGAAAAAAAGAATCTGGGTTAAATTTGGTTTAGTAGTGGTAACACTTCTACTAGTAGTACACTTTTATAAAAAAATAAATTCAGTAAAAATAGAATTAAATAAAGATAACTTAAATCTTTATGCAATTGAAGTAAGGACACCATGGACTTCTATATATACAAAAGATCCGGATGAAATCAATGAAGTATTAGAATATGTGAATGAGTTTGTATATTATAAAGAAGGTAAGAAAAAACAACTTAATCAAAGTCCAGATGCAAGAATAATGCTTTATACCAAAGATGGTAGTAATAGAGAAGTAGTTGAGAGAATTTATTTTTATGGGGATGTAGCAATTTATAGTAGGGTAAGTAGATATAAGGCCCCAAAAGATTTATATTCCCGTATAGAGAAATTAGGTAAGAGATAAATGGGAGATAATAAATTATTAGTTGTTGGGGATAATATTCCCTACCATTAAGGTAAAACCTTTTCAAAAATTAAAGGAAATTAATAACTTTCGTAGAATAATAGGTAATAAAAGGGTTGTTAAGATTTTTACTTAAACATATGTATAAATAGGTGGAGAGAGGGGTAGACATGAAAAAGGATTATTTGTTTAAAGTTAACCTGGGGGGCATGATAGATATCCTGTCCAACCATTTATATAGTAATCATCATGTATTTATTCGAGAGCTTTTGCAAAATAGTGTTGATGCTATAATAGCTAGGCAAAATGCGGATAGTTCCTGGAAGGAAGGGAAGATATCCATAAATTTAATTGAAGATAGCAATTCTAAAACTATAGTTTTTGAGGACAATGGAATCGGTTTAATAGAAGAGGAAATACATAAATTTATATCTATTTTAGGTGAGTCTTCTAAAAAGGACTTAACTAGTGGGAAAATACATGAGGACTTTATAGGCCACTTTGGTATAGGTTTATTATCCTGTTTCATGGTATCGGAAGAAATAAACTTAGTTACTCACTCGATTAAGGATACTGAAAGTTATCATTGGATTGGTAAGCCTGATGGAACCTATAGTATAAAGGCTTTAGGTGGTGGTTTGGATTATGGAACAACTGTTTATTTAAGATTCAAAGAAGACTGTGAAAACTATTATGATATAGATAAAATTTTCCAACTAATAAAATATTATGGGTCAGCTTTACCTATTCCGATATACTTGGCTAATAATGGTGTAGAGGTAAAGGTAAATGAAGGAAAGCCTATTTGGGAAAGTGAAAAGTTAAATGAAAATCAAATACTAGCTATGGGACAAGAAGTGTTTGGTGAAGAATTTATAGATTATATTCCCTTAGAGTCTAAAGCTGGTCAAGTAAAGGGCTTTGCCTATATAATTGGTCATAAGGTAGGACCTAAGGCGAAAAAATCTCATAGGATATACCTGAAAAATATGCTCCTTACAGAAGAGGTAGATAATATCCTTCCAGAATGGGCCTTTTTTGTAAAATGTATAATGAACACTAATTCCTTAAGGCCTACAGCGTCTAGAGAGGGCTTTTATGAAGATGAGATTTTAGCTGAAACTCGAAAAGAATTAGGGCAATGTATTGTAAAGTACTTAACAGCGATAGCTACTACAGATACTAAAAAGCTTTCAAAGATTGTAGAAATTCATGATTTAGCCATAAAAAGCTTGGCAGTAGAGAATGATAGTTTATATAAAACTTTTTTTGATTATCTTTTATTCCAAACTTCTCAAGGGACTAAAACTGGTTTTGAGCTCCGAACCCAGTACTATAGATTACAATACACAGATACGGTGGAAAAGTTCAAGCAGATTGCTCCTATTTTTACTGCCCAGAAGAAACTTTTAATAAATGGGGGATATGTCTACATAACAGAAATTATTGAAAAACTACCAGATGTCTATACTGGTCAGTGGGTAGAGTTAGTGGACAACTCTGATGTTATGCATATTATGGAGGAATTAACCTATGAGGAAGAGGAAAGTTCCTTTAAGCTTATAAAGGTAGCTAATGTAGTGTTAAATAAGTATAAATGTCAAGCAGATATTAAACACTTTAAGCCTACAGAGTTACCAGTTCTATATACTATTGACAACGATGCTATGCTTTATAGAGATTTACTGGAAAGTAGAGAAAAAACAAAGGATTCTTTTGGAGATATACTAGATGGATTCATTAACGAATTCGAAGGTAATTCCTATTCTAATTTGTGTTTCAACTATGATAATCCTGTTATTCAAAAGTTAATGAATTTAACCGATGAAGATGCATTGAAAAATTGCATTACCCTGCTATATGTGCAATCTTTACTTATGGGTCACTATCCTTTAAGAAATAATGAAATGCAGCTTTTGAATGATGGAATAATATCATTAGTTGAATGGGGGATAAATAAATGAATGGACAATTAGATCAATTACTGGATTTAATTTGTGAAACTCCTGATGGCAGCAAGAAGATTCCTATGTTGGAGGAGGCCATAAGACTGGCGGACTATGAAAACATACTGCCCTTACAATTGGATTTAAGATATGATCTAATATACAACAGTGTATTCTATGGTGATCGACTAAAAACTATAACTACATTTCCAAGATATTTATCCTTAATAGATGATAATATAGAAAAAGTAAATGAAGAAGATATTCTCCACCAGCTATGGGGGTTTAAGTATATATTGGACCATGTAGTGGACTTTTATCAGATTTCATGGAGTAAGATTAATAGCTTAACTCAAGAATTTAAGAATAGGTGTATTCAGTACGGCTATTCCTTGAGATACTATTATGAGATAAAAACTAAGCACTACATATACTTGAAGAAGGTAGAAGAGGCTAAGGCAAGCTTTGATAGGTACTGGCAGTGTACTAAAGATCAACTTAGCGATTGCGAGGCTTGTGAACTGGATTTTCATGTTGACTACTATCTCTTTATAAATAATTATGACCGGGCGGTGAAGGCTGCTAAACCTATATTTGAAGATAAACTACACTGCAAAGAGGTGCCGCACATTACCTACCCTAAGTTTCTTCTTTACTATGTAAAGCAGGGAAGGTTTAAGGAAGCTAAAGAAATTATAGACAAGTCCTATAAGCTTATTCAAACAAATCAAAGCTTTTTAGAATACCTGGAGGGATATATAACTTATTATGCTATAATAAACCCTATTATGGGCATTAAAATATTCACAAACCATTTAAAATGGGCCTTAGATTCAAGAAATGAAAGACATAAGCTAGTTTTTTTCACAACTAGCTGGCAGCTTTGGGAGAGCCTTTCTACAGTTAGCAAGAAAAAGGAATATATATTGAGGCTGCCTGAAAACACTCCTTTTTATTCGGAAAAGGGTAAGTATAAAATAGGAGATCTAATCTCTTATTGCAAAAAGCAGGCTATGCTTATAGCTGCAAATTTTGATAGAAGAGATGGAATTGGAAATGCCCTGGACTATATAAATAGCATTAAGGCCAACGTAAGCAATAATAAACGATGGTAGCTATATAAGAAATTATAAAATCAAAATTTTGCCTTTCGCAAAATTATCCTTAATCTCTGACATCTGACATCTAAATTCTAAAAACGGCGTAGCCTTTTATTCACTGATGCTCTAATATAAAATGTTGAAATTTTATTAGAGCATCTATTTTTTTATCATAAAGAGCCTTTTCGGCTTCTTTTTTCCTTATCTGATTTTTCAACTGATTATGCTCCTCTTTAATTTTCTTTAATTCCCGTGAAAGCCTATTCTTTTCTTCTTCTTTCTTCTCCAATAGGGGATTGAAAAAAGTCTTAATAATATGGCTTTTATTGCTTTCAAATTTTATGTTTCTTTCTGTTTTGTTTATTAAGGCTTTTGTTTTATCTAAGATTTTTGATATACTATCCATTAAAGATTCTTTCAAATAAATCACCACCATTATAAAAAAATTCAAACCATAAGGGAGTGGAAATGAAAAAGCAAGAAAAAAGCAACTTAAAGTTTCTTAGTAATTTCTATTATAAATTAAAAGAAAGAAGGTTAAAAGAGCTAGATAAGAAGATAGATAGTCTCAAGGAAGACATTGAAAAGGAAAAGCTTCATAAAGATAGTAGTTCAGCTTATCTAGACAAGCTTCTTGAAGAAAATAGAGCTTTAAAAAAACATTATGAGCAAATGGTAAACTTGTTGGCAAGAAGGAACAATACTATCACATTAAAAAACAGGAACTATAATATTGCTCAATGGGAAAACTTAACCTTGATTAAAGTGGGTTCAAACTACACTATACAATCAAAGGCAAAGGAAACACTGTATATTTTTGAAGACGACATGACAGACTTTGTAAAAATCTTGCTAAACTTGGAACATAGCATTATTGTCTTGTCTGTAGATAGTAGTAGAATTGTAATTCAATTTAGAATAAAAGAAAATTAGAAATAATTCGACAAATATTGAGAAACTAACGGATTTTATATGATATAATACTCTACAGGAGGCGATAAAATTATGATAATGTTTAGCTTTGCTGCAGCGATTTTAACTACCTTATCCTTTGTTCCTCAAGCTGTCCAAGTTATAAAAACTAAGGATACAAAGAGTATATCTTTAGTTATGTACATTATGTTCACCCTTGGCGTGCTTTGTTGGTTAATTTATGGTATTGGAATTGGGGATATTGCCTTAATTTCTGCAAACTCTATAACTTTTATTTTTGCTCTTATTATATTAAGTTATAAAATAATAAACGTTAAAAGTGGTAAGGACAAGTAATAAGGAAAACTAAGATTGGAAATTAATTTTTATAAGAAGTATGAAATTTAAAAGAAACATAAATATGTACAAGTCGTAGAAGATAAGTTACATACTTGTGTTTTTTATTGTTTTGAAAAGGGATATTGTAAGGGTTTCAATAATTTGCTAGTATATTTTTAAAGTCTAGTTTTTAAGGGTTTCTTATGGGAAATTTGTAGAAGGAGAAGAAATGAAAAAGAGAAAGAAGAAATGGTATGTAATTTTTTTATTAATATTATTTTTAATTATAGAGTTAGTAGTAAGCAATAAAGTCATTACTGTTAGGGAAAATGTAATTAAAAGCTCCCAGATACCTGCTAGCTTTAATGATTTTAAGATACTCCAAATATCAGACTTACACAGCGAAGAATTTGGAAAAGCTAACAGAAGATTGTTAAGGGCTATAGATAGACAAGATCCAGATATTATTGCCATCACTGGAGATATGATTAATAGAAGAGAAAGAAATTATAGGGTTTTCGATGATATGGTAGCCGCCTTGGCTGAGAAGTACCCTATCTATTACATTGTAGGTAACCATGAACAGAATTTACAAGAGGAAACTTTAGCAGAAATGCTGGATCATCTTGAAAATTTAGGTGTACAAGTACTTGATAATGAAAAGACTAGCATAGAAAAGGAAGGGGAAGCAATTAACCTTTATGGCTTATGGTTTCATCTCAGGTACTATAGGGACCTGTCAAATGAATATACAGAGGATTATTATTTTGGCAAAAAACAGATAAAACAGATACTAGGAGAAGCTGAAAAAGAAGACTTTAATATTCTTCTTACACATAATCCAGTGTATTTTGATACATATTCCAGTTGGGGAGCGGATTTAACCCTTAGCGGTCATATGCACGGTGGTATGGTAAGAATACCCTTTAAGGGTGGTTTGTTTTCTCCGGAACAGGAGCTTTTTCCTAAGTATGATGGTGGAGTTTACAAGGATGGAAGCAATACTATGATAGTTAGCCGAGGATTAGGAAGGGGTAGGGCTGGCTTTAGATTTTTCAATAGGCCGGAGCTTGTAGTCATTACTTTAAAAAGCTTTTAATTATTGAAAGTATTCGATATAATACAGTAAAGATACTTGCTCAAAGGAGATTGCTTATGGATTACAGCCAATAATTGCTTACCATACTAAAGCTAATGGAGGAAATGTTATGAATATTGATAGTATAATTTTTGACCTAGATGGAACCTTGTGGGATTCAACTAAAGTTGTTCTTGATTCCTGGAACACAACCTTAGATAAGTTCAGTGAGGTCCGAAGAAAACTAACCCTAGAGGACATAAAAGGTATAATGGGCTTAAAGCTAGAAGATATTGCAGCAAAGCTCTTTCCTTATTTGGATGAGAAGTATAGACTTAATATTATTAAAGAATGTTGTAAGGAAGAGTGCCCTTTTCTAGAAAAGAAGGGTGGCGTCCTATTTCCTAATTTAGAGGAGGTCTTAAAGAAACTAGCCAAGAAATACAAACTTTTTATTGTAAGCAACTGCGAATGTGGATATATAGAAGCCTTTTATGAGTTCCATAAGCTTGAAAAGTACTTTTTAGATTTTGAGAATCCCGGAAGAACAGGTTTAACTAAAGGGGAGAACATAAGGTTGATAATAGAAAGAAATAAGCTAAAAAGTTCCATATATGTAGGAGATACAGCAGGGGATCAGAAGGCGGCAAAAGCTGCAGGAATTCCCTTTGTTTATGCTAGGTATGGTTTTGGAGAAGTTGAAGAATATGACTTTGCTATAGATAGTTTTGAAGAGATTTTGAAGATAAACAATATATTTTATTTAAAAAGGATAGTGAAAGAATATGAAAGCAGAGGAAATGTGGAATTTATATACAAAAAGTAATAATGTGAAAAATAAGACTTACCATGCCTGGAGTTTCGGCTCAGATCCTTTAACGGCAAATGAACTTGCTAAGCTTGTTGTAGATGGTGTCAAAACAGCCACAGCATCAGCCTATCAGTTATATGCACTTGAGAAGTGTCCACTACCACCAGTGGGTGGCTTGAATATTATTTTAGATGGGGACAATAAGGCGGTTTGTATAACTGAAACAACTAAAATTTATATTTGTCCCTTCATGGAAGTATCAGAGGAACATGCTTTTAAAGAAGGTGAAGGAGATAAGTCCTTATCATATTGGAGAAAGGTACATAAAGATTTTTTCTCAAAAGAACTTAAGGAATTTGGACTTGATTTTGATGAGGAAATGTTAGTTGTTTGCGAAGAATTTAAGATTATTTTCAAGTAGTTGGAGTTCTTTTGATTAAAACACATCTGTTTATCAATAGATATACTAGAATTTTTTGAAATATTCTTACCTGGTAATAGAAGGAACAACTATCTGTAATAGTAGGCAGATAGTTGTTTTTGCTTTATATATTATAGTAGTAATGGTATAATTTTCATACAGTTGATTTTAACATAAATTAAAAAAATCAAAGAGGGGTTTCGGTATGAGAAAGGATATAAAGGTCATATATTTCGACCTGTTCTTTACTTTAATCAAACCGAAGAATAATGCTTTGAGAAACGAGAATGATGTATTAGGAATAACAAAAGCTGAGTGGGAAAGATATGCAGAGGATAAGGAATTGTACAGGAGAAGAGCATTAGGAAAGGTGAGAAACCCTGAGAGGATAATTGATGATATACTTGCTAAGATGAAAATAAAGGTGAATGACCAGCAGAAGAAGGAAATTTTGAGATTAAGGGAAGAGAGATACAAAAGAGCCTTAATGGAAGTAGAGCCTAAGGTCTTAAAGGTATTAAAGAATTTAAAAAGAAGAGGGAAAAAGCTTTGCTTAGTTAGTAATGCTGATGTTATTGATGTGAAGCATTGGCATGACTCTCCTTTGAAGGATTTATTTGATGAGACAGTGTTTTCTCATGAAGTAGGCTACATAAAACCTCAGTTAGAGATATATTTGAGAGCCTTGGAAAGGATGAAGGTTGATCCTGAAAAGTCTATTTTTATTGGAGATGGTGGTTCTGATGAATTGAAAGCTGCCAAAAGGTTAGGCATTAATACTGCCTTAACGGTTTACTTATTAAAAAGAGATATAAAGGAAAACAATGCTATAAAGAGATATGCAGACTATTATATTGAAGACTTTGAAGAGATCAACAGTATGTTTTAAGAGTTGGTATCCATAATAAGACTGCTTGAAAACTATTGGGCAAGGTTCGATAATAAAAATTAAACTACAGCAGAAAGGTAAGATACAATGCATTTTAAGGAAGTTAAAGGAATATTATCAGCGCAAAATGGTATGAACCTATATAGAGGCTGCACTCATGGCTGCATCTACTGCGATTCTAGAAGCAAGTGTTACAATATGCAACATGAATTTGAGGATGTGGAAGTGAAAATAAATGCTGTCCAGCTGCTGGAAAAAGCATTGAAAAGTAAAAGAAAGAAAGCCATGATAGGCACTGGGGCCATGAGTTATTCCTATATACCTATAGAAAATCAGCTTAAGCATACAAGAAAGTGTCTAGAACTAATTGAAAGATATGGCTTTGGTGTTAGTATACAAACTAAATCTGACAGAATCTTAAGGGACTTAGATTTATTAAAGAAAATTAATGAAAAAACAAAGGCTGTGGTGCAAATTACCCTAACAACCTATGATGAAGACTTGTGCAAAATCATAGAGCCTAATGTATGCACAAGCAAGAGGCGTTTTGAAGTTTTAAAGATAATGAGGGATAACAATATTCCTACCGTGGTATGGTTAGACCCTATTCTGCCCTTTATTAATGACACAGAGGAAAATTTGAGGGGGATATTGACTTGTTGTATAGAAGCACAATATTGTCTGCGATAATAAAAAAAAGTTGGGCTAAGCTTAATTGCTAAAATAATTTTTTGATGCCTCCTAAAAAATCACTTGCCTTATCAGCAGTTAACCTTGCCTTAACTCCGTTAATAATGGCATTTATCACGTCGTCTGGCAGGTCCTTTCCAACAATGCTTTCTATAACTTTTGTAGGATTTGTTTTGAAGTCTTCTGCTATATTCTTATTTTCCTTTATTATATTAAGGACTTTTTCAATTTTATCTTTCATTTTGCCACTCCTCATTAGTTATTTTTTTCTTAAATCAAAGGCTTCGATTGGTCTTGGCCCTCTTAAAATTTTTCTTTTAATTTGAAGATCCCCGGATACATCTGTTCTTATTCGCCATTCGATTAATCTTATTTCTCCATCTTCTATTTCAATACCCTGTATTCCGCTTGCTCTAACACAAGAACCGTCGTTAAAGTAAGGTAATTCATTGCTTTTAGGAAAGTGAGGTCTATGGGTATGGCCGCAAATAATCATAATTTTATTTGTTTTAATCCAATGCTTGTAGATTCGTTCGATCTTATGAATTTGTTCTGCATTTTTTACAGGGCTTGCAGGATTTATAAAACCAATTGAGTGAAAAAATCTCCAAAAATATCTTACTGTAATCATATTGAGCCGCCAAAGTTTATCGTTCATTATATCTCCTTGATGACCATGGACAGCTAGTATTTCCTGACCAGTATCTCTGTGCTTAAAGACCACTGCTTCATGCATAATTATTCCTGGAAACAATTCTATCTCTTCTTCGTTATAATCATCGTAGAATTTATAATAGTTCTTTTCTATGTATCTCTTGTATTTCAAGCATATATTGTGATTGCCATATAGCATAATCAATCTGCCAGAATCATAAAACCTTTTTAATAGAGAATACACTTCGTCGTGAGCCAGCCTTATATGTTTAAAATTAGAGTGTTCCCAAAGTTCGTCTCCATCTCCTAGTTCCACATAGGTGTAACCATTTTTAAAATAATATTCTAATGCAAATAAAAAAATATTTTGGTTCTTAGCAAATTCGTCTGACGGTGTAGCATCGCCCCTATGACAGTCGCTGAAAAATATGTATTTAGAACTATTATCAAAGTATTTAATTTTGGCATTTTTGTAAGCCTCAGTTAATCTTTTTTCTGCTGACTTTTTTCCCATAAGACAGAGCCCTCTTTTATCATTAAGTAAATATAGTTATTTTTCCATAAATAAATATAGTTATTCCTATATCTATCTTTTATCATCTTAGGTTACCTTTCAAACTATTAAAAAACCATCAAAGTTTATAGATAGGGATATGCTTTAAATTATCCACATGAAGGGGAAAGTTATGCCCTTTTCTGTGGATTTTTATTTTAAATTGTGGATAAAAAATGGACTCTTAATGTGATTAAGAACTATTAATAAAGGGAGTTTGTAAATAGTATTTACAGTTATATTAGAAAAATTTCAAAATTTATTCAAAGATTAGAGTTTACTAAGGAAGAATAAAGTGGTACTATCAATTCAAGAAAACGTTTTGATAAACAGAAAGGGCGGGTAAAATGAAGAAGTTAAGGGTAGGAATTATTGGTGCTGGGCAGATTGTTGAAGTAAGTCATATGCCAAATTACATAAAAATGCTGAGGATGTAGAAACGCTTTCAATCGTAAATGTAAACATAGAAAGAGCAAAGTATATGGCGGAAAAGTTTAATATACCTTATTACTTCTCCAGCTATGAAGAAATGTTCAAAAATATAGAGCTAGACGCAGTTAGTGTGTGTACTCCTAATAAGTTTCATGCAGAAGTAGTTATAGCAGCTTTAAATAATGGTTGTCATGTTCTTTGTGAAAAACCACCAGCTACATCAAAGGCCGATGCAGAAAGGATGACTGAGGCAGCAAAGAAAAATGGAAAGATATTAACCTACAATCTTCATTTTAGACAAAGTGAAGAGGTCCAGGCTGTTAAAAACTTTATTGATGCTGGTGAATTCGGTGAAATTTATGCTGCTAGAGTTCAGGTCTTAAGGAGAAGAGGAATTCCAGGCTGGGGTGTTTTCACCAATAAAGAGATCCAAGGAGGGGGACCTCTTATTGATATTGGAGTTCATATGCTAGATACGGCCCTATATCTGAAGGATTATCCAGAGGTGGACTATGTTTCTGCTGCTACTTACGACAGGATTGGTAAAAGAGGCGGCCTTGGACTTATGGGTAGCTGGGATCCTGCTAAATTTACTGTGGAGGATTCTGCCTTTGGCTTTATCCGATTTAAAAATGGAGCAAGTTTAATGCTGGAAAGCTCCTTTGCCCTCAATATTAAGGACCGTTCCTTGATGAATGTTAATTTGTTTGGAGAAAAGGCTGGAGCTACTGTTTTTCCGCCTGTTATTTACAGTGAAAAGCATGGAAATCTTATAGATATAGAGTTGCCCTTCTTGCCGGAAGTTGATAAGCGCAGTAAAAGTATTAAGAATTTCATAGATGCCTGCTTATTTGATGACTATGAAGTAACAGAACTTCCTAATGCTGCCGATGTAACTGAGCTACTTATACATATAAATGGAGAAGAATTTTCTCTTGATAGTGGAAAGGTCCTTGAATATAGTCGAAAGCTAAATTTGAAAGATGGAGAGCTTAGCAGAGAAATCCTTTGGGAAAATAATAAAGGGGAAACTTATAAAATATTGTTCAGACGATTTGTGTCCTTGGATGACCTTCATCTTATAGGGATGAGAGTAGAAATAACAGCCCTTACTGCAGCGGCGGAAATAAGTTTTAAAACTGGTATAAATGGCAGACAGACTAACTCAGGAGTTCAACACTTTCATGATGGGGATAAAAGAGTATATGACAATAAATATATGCAGTTGATTCAAACTACAAGTCATTCCAAGATAGATTTTCTTATTAACAGCAGTTTAAAGCTTTATAAAAATAAGAAGGAAGAGGATAGTGAGCTAAGTTACTCCTTGGAAAGAAGAAGTATATACTGTTCATTAAAGACCGTTGCCCCTAAGGGTGAGACTATAGTTTTAGAAAAAATAAACAATGTTTTTACTAGCTTGGATAAGGATTCTTACAGGGATTTGGAAGAGTTTAAAAGGTTATCTTTAGACCACATAAAAAAGAGGAGCCAGTCAACCTATTTTGAATTATTTGCAGCTAGTCAGAAAAAGTGGGCTGACTATTGGGATATGGTAGAAATAGACCTTGAATCTGAAAATGACTTTGATGAACTTGCTATAAGATTCGCTCAATATCATCTGCTCATTATGACGCCTTTCCATGATGATCGTTTCAGCGTTGGGGCTAAGGCTCTTACTGGAGAAGGTTACAAGGGTCATGTCTTTTGGGATACAGAAATATTTATTTTGCCATATTTTCAATATACCATCCCTAAAATAGCTAGAAATCTTCTTAAGTATCGTTTTAACATCATTGAAGGGGCGAGGAATAAGGCTAGGAAATTTGGCTATGCTGGAGCTATGTATCCTTGGGAGACGGCCTTTACTGGTGAGGAAGAAACTCCTGAATGGGCAGCTATAAACATTTTGACAGGAAAGGCTACTAGGGTGTGGTCTGCCTTAAAGGAGCATCACATAACTGCAGATATAGCCTATGCTGTTTGGAACTATTATCTTTCCACTGATGACGAGGATTTCATGAATTCTTATGGCAGCGAAATAATATTTGAATGTGCTGAATTCTGGTTTAGGAGGCTGCAGTGGAACAAGGACAAGAACCGTTATGAAATTAAGGATCTTATTGGCCCTGATGAATATACAGAGCATATTGATAATAATGCCTATACCAACTACATGACTCATTACAACTTTTGATTTTACCGTAGAAAAATTAGAGGATATTGCTTCTACTGCGGCGGAATTAGGCATGGAACTCTTTGTGCTAGATGACGGCTGGTTTGGTAAGAGAAACAGTGATGACAGCTCTTTAGGGGATTGGTATGTCAATGAGGAAAAGCTTCCAGGGGGCCTTGAAGATTTGGCTAAGAGAATAAACAATAAGGGGCTACAATTTGGTCTTTGGTTTGAGCCAGAGATGATATCTGAAAATAGCGATTTGTATAGGGCTCATCCAGATTGGTCCATCCATGTACCTAATAGACGGAGAACTAAATCCAGGCATCAACTAGTATTGGATTTAACCAATAAAGATGTCCGTGACTATCTGGTAGATGCTGTCTGCAAAATATTAGGCAGTGCTCCAATAAGTTATGTTAAGTGGGATTTTAATAGAAATCTTACTGAGATAGGTTCAGCCTATTTGTCCCATGAGAGGCAGAGAGAAACTGCTCATAGATATGTGCTTGGCTTTTTGTAACAGAAGATAAAAAGGAAGTAGTGGTCTTCTACTATAGGATTCTTGCTAAGGCAAATGAACCTTTGACCTCTATACTTAAATTAAGGGGCTTGGATGAGGAGAAGGATTATATGCTCCTTGGCACAGATCAGGTATACGGCGGTGATGAATTAATGTACGCTGGCCTTGTTATACCGGAGTTAAAAGGTGATTTTGTCAGCACTTACTGGAGGTTTAGAGTAGAATAGAGTGGCTAGCTTACCACTCTATTTTTTATAGAAATAAATTTTGGATAGGGTACTGAAGTTTTTATAGCTAAAATGGTTTTATGTTAATGGTTTGCAGGATTCTCTGATTATAAATTTAGTTTCTAAAATGGTTCTTATTGGTGGAGTTTTACCTTCTATCAAATCAAACAGCACTTCTGTTCCTACTTTTCCTAATTGAGGGATAGGAACATCGATAGTGGTAAGGGGTGGATTGGTCATTTGAGAAATATCGTAATTGTTATGACCTATTATAGATATATCATCAGGTATTTTTAAACCTAGCTCCACAATTGCTTTATATGCTCCTACAGCCTTAACGTCGTCTGTAGCAAAAATTGCTGTTGGAGGATTATCCTTTTTTAGAAGTTCTAAAGTAGCTTGGTAAGAATGGTTTATGTCATATCCTCCATCGATGATTAAAGAATAATCCACTGGTAAAGAAGCTTCTTTATGGGCTTCAATGTAGCCGTCTAAACGTTCTTTACTACCTACGTAATTTAATGGACCATGAATACAAGCGATTCTTTTATGGTTAAAGTTAATAAGATAGTTTATTGCTTCTTTACAGTCTGTGATATTGTCTGTATCTACGGTATAAACTTTCTTAGCCAAATAATCGTTAGATACCTTTCCTAAAACTACAAAGGGAAAGTTTATTTCGTAAAGTTTTTCTATCAGTAGGTCATTTACCTTGGAACTTAAAAGAAGCAGTCCCTTAACAACCTTGCTATCAATCATAGATAAACATTTTTCTATTTCTTTTTTTTCGTCTACGGCGTTATTAAGTATCAATTCATAATTTTTCTTGTCTGCTACTTCTGCTATGGATTGAAGTATAAGCGACATGAAAGCTTGGTTAGATGAACGGGCCGCAACTATTCCTATGGAATTGAAAGAACCTCCCCCTAGGCTTTGCGCTATTCTATTTGGTTTAAAATTAAGTTTTTTAATGGCTTCCATTACTCTTTTTTTCGTCTCCGGCTGAACATTGGGAGCGTTATTAATAACTCTTGAAACTGTAGATATGGAGACATTAGCCAACTTAGCAACATCTTTTATATTTGAACTCATAAGAAATCCCCCTAAGTATTTCTTTTTAAATACCATTGTTAAAATTATACCATGAATTGACTAATATGCAATAGGATAAAAAAACGATTTCATAGAAAAGAAAGAGAAAATGTATAATGTTTAGATATAAGGAAGAAGGACAAGCTATTTTCTTCAAATGGAGTTTTTCGCATACTGTAAAAACGTTTTTATGGAAATATTTTTTAGTAAACGGCTCAGATTTGCAGAAGGGGCTAAAAAACAAGAAAACGTTTCCGTGTTTTAAAGTCTTTATAAAAACTTAAATAAGTATACAGATTAACTATAAAGGGGGATTGATGGATAAAAAGACTTTTTATTAAATGATTTAGAAATCAATAAAAGTATTAATATGCTTTTAAGAATTATAAATTTAGGAGGAATAAGAATGAAGAAAAAGTTATTGGCCATAGTTCTTACTTCAATTTTAGGTGTAGGTTCAGTGTTGGCAGGATGTGGTCCTAAGGAAGAGGGGACTGACAAAAAAGATGAAAACAAGGTTTTAAAACTTACTTATTCAGGTACACCACAGCCTCATGAAAAAGAGTACATAATCAATAATTTCATTAAAAAGTTTGAAGAAAAACATAATGCTAAAGTGGAAGTTGACTTTATTGCTCAGGCAGATGCAATAAAGAAGATTGGCACAGAGCAGGAAACAGGCAATATCGTATCAGACGTTTTGTTTATAGACACAGCTAACATGGCACCAGTTGGTACAGCTTATGCAGCTTCTCCAAATGATTACATTGTTGGTGCAGCTCCTAAGGGTACAAAGGGTGCAGGTTCTACAGCAGGTGCTTGGACTTATGGAATACAAAAGGGAGCTAAGAACAAGGAATTAGCTGAAGAATTCATAAAATATGCTTTAGATCCAGAAGTTAACTATGAGCTTTGTGTAGAAATGGGTGGTCTTTTAAGCCCAATCAAAGAAGTTGGAGACATGCTTGAGTCTAGTGACGTTATAATGAATGCTGGAAATAAGATGTTTGAAACTACTATAGTGTCTGGAGTACCATCAACTGATTACACAGACTGGAATGCAGTTAAGCTTCTTTATGGAGATTTATTTGAAAAAATTGCAGAAACTAAGGAGTTGCCAGATGATGCATTCTTCAATGATCTACAGAGTCAATTAGATTCACTTAGAAAACTAGTGAGAAAATAGCCTTTACCTTATCCTTTACTACCACAATTATAGTACTTCTAGCTACAGTAATTTACCTAAAAGTAGCTAACAAGAAAACAAGTAAGGGAGGTAATAATTAATGGATAAATTAAATATTGTTCAAAAAACAGTAGTAAGCATCATTCTAGCCACAATGGTGATTTCTGTTGTAGTTCCAATATTATTCTTCCTTACTGTTGCCTTTTCAAATGACGTTGAAATGACACAATTTCCTAAAAGAATTTTTTCCAACTTTTCTGTTACTGTAAAGGTTGCGCCTGGGGAAAATGGGGAGTATGAGTTATTTCATGATAGAGGAGATGGGGAAGGATATCGTTCCATAATAACAACTAAAAACCCTACTAAGTTAGAAAATCATTTTAAAAGACAATAGGGGGTAATAATATCAGGAGAAGAGCTACTAAAGGACTTTAGTGCAACTCGAGAAAATGGTCCAATGGAATTTAAGTATCGTAAGGATTTATTCTTTAATTTTAAACAGTTCTTCGCTATTGTTAACAATTCCGGTAAGGCTTTAACACCTTCATGAGGATAACACTTCCCCTTGCTTTCCCAGCCTTAGCTGCAAGTTCCATGTATGCATTTTTAGCAGCTTGGAATGATACTATATCAGCATTGATATTAACTAATGAAAATCAGACTTTGGCATTGGTAGTATATAAGGCCATTGGAACTACTGCCAGTGGTATACAGTACGCCGCTGCAGGAAGTGTAATTTTAATTTTACCTGCCCTGGTATTCACTTTCATTGTTAGGAAATATGTTAACCAGATGTGGGGCGGAGTAGAATTATAGGAGGAATAAGAATGAGCTATTTAGTGTTGAAAGATTTAGAAAAAAGATATACCAAGACAGGCCCTTTAATAGTAAATAAAATGAACCTATCTATAGCAAGACTAAGGAAAGAATAGTAGCTATAGTAAATGTAACAGACAAAATAGTTAAACTTGATAGCGCTATAAAAGGAAAGAATCTGCTAGATACAGAAGAGACCAATGAAGTTACAGAAATAAAACCATATGAAATTGCTTGGATACTATGTGAATAATTAAATGAAGTAAGAATCCAAACCCTTTATACAGGAATAAGTGCAGGAACAGAGTTACAAGCCTCTTCTTTAGTAAGAAGTGGGACGCAACCAATAGAATATTTGAAAAAGAAACAGAGACCTCTTGGAGCTATCCTTATCTATATCATCAACATAATTTCCTGTTCCTATTATCCAATTGAAAGGCTTGAATAGCACGCTGTATCCTCTCTTGGGAGGCGGTTCTCTTTCACCCATTTTAGGAAACCACCATTCAGAAAAACCTCCACCTTTTTCATTCTATTCTTAATTATTTCCTGAATAAAGAGTTCTCTCTTGGCATCTTTGCTGTTGTATCTATTTGTACCTTCTGTTTCGCTTCCCGGAAGGACCACATTTATGCCTTCAGGCGTATCATCCCAAAAGTAACCTTCCTTGTCATATCGAAGCTGTCTCAAAAGATCTGCTCCTAGCTTCAATGCTTCCTGGTGAGAAAGATCTCCTCTTTCCTCCATCTTACTGATTTCTGTCAGCATACTTACTGCAATTTCAACTTGAAGCTTAGCCTTCTCATCGTATTCATTTCTTAATATTTCATCGATTTTGGAAAGATGATTTTTATTAGTTTTCACGATATTGATAATTGCAGTTGTAGCTAAAGTAGTTTCTAAGATAAAGCATATTACAATAGACATGACAATAATTCTATGACTTAGTTTTTTCATAGCTCCAACTCCTTCTAAATAAAAATATAAATATAAAAAAACTCCAGTGTGAGTCCTTTGTGAACCTAATAATAAGATTAAGAACCCATTGAAGTGTTTGAAAATCATTTAATATTAATTAAATTAAAAAATATCGCTAAAACACATAAACTTTCATTGAAAAAATAAAAACATTCTAAGTATTCTAAATATTCTTGACAAGGAATATATATGTGTTATATACTAATCAAAATATATAAGGCTAAATACTTTGATGAGGAGGAGTATATATCATCTTGAAATTCAGAGAGGGAAGGATGGTGGGAGCTTCCCATGATGGAGATATAGAAGGTAGCCTCGGAGTGGTTAATCGAAATCTTATGAGAGTAGAGTTAAACGGAGTCTCGACGTTAAAAGAGAAGTAGCATCGGCTAAATCTTTGACCGTGCTATATTTAGAGAGTGTATTTATATGCAAAAAAAAGGTGGTACCGCGGAGCTTACCCTTCGTCCTTAATTATAGGATGGAGGTTTTTTTATACAATAAATTATTAAATAATCAAATAAAAAGGGGTGTTTTTATGAAATTAAGTGGGGCAGAAATAACAATTAAATTACTAGAGCGTCAGGGTATAACCGATATTCCTGGTATTCCAGGAGGGGCAAATCTTCCCTTGTATGATGCCTTATACGCTAGTAGCATCAATCATATTTTGGCAAGGCATGAGCAGGGAGCAGCCTTTATAGCCCAGGGCATGGCTCGTTCCACTGGCAGAGCAGCTGTTTGCTTTGCAACCTCAGGACCAGGAGCCATAAACCTACTAACAGCTATAGCAGATGCTAAGTTAGATTCTGTGCCATTAGTTGCCATTACTGGCCAGGTAAGTTACAACTTAATTGGTACCGATGCTTTCCAAGAGGTAGATACCTATGGATTAACAGTTCCTATTACAAAGCACAATTTCTTCGTAAGGCATATAGAAGATTTATTCACCATAATTCCAGAGGCTTTTAGAATTGCAGAAGAGGGAAGGCCAGGACCAGTCCTTATTGATATTCCTAAAAACATTCAAGTTGAGGAGTATGAGTTTGAACAGTGGCCAGAGCCTTACGTAAGACAAATACCTAGTAATGATATTGATCATAAGGCTGTTGAAGAAGCAGTAGCAATGATAAACAGCGCCTATAGACCAGTAATATATATGGGTGGTGGAGTTATAAGCTCTGAAGCTTATAATAATATTTATAAATTATCACAAAAGAATTCTATTCCTGCTACGGCAACGCTGATGGCCTTGGGAGCTTTTCCTTGTAATGATTTATTATATTTAGGGATGTTAGGTATGCATGGAGCTCAGTATACCAATATGATAATGGATGAGGCAGATTTAGTTTTGGCCTTAGGGGTTAGATTTGATGATAGAGCCACGGGAAAGGTAGCTGAGTTTTGTCCAAAGGCAAAAATTATTCATGTAGACATAGACCCATCGGAAATAAATAAAATAAAAAATGTAGATATATCCATTAGGGGAGATCTAAATACGGTGTTAGAAGCCCTTGTTGAGAGGGTAGAAGAATCCAATAGAAAGGATTGGGTAAAGCAGATACGACAGTATAAGGAAGACTACTCCTTTGTGCTACCGCCAGAAGAAGAGATACTTCATCCAGTAAACATTATAAGATATGTAAGCAGCATAGTAGGAGAGGATGCTATCATCACTACAGATGTAGGTCAGCATCAAATGTGGACTGCCCAGGTTTATCCTTTTAAAAAGCCTAGAACCTTCTTAACCTCTGGTGGTTTAGGAACTATGGGCTTTGGATTGCCTGCTGCTATAGGAGCTGCTTTAGAGAATCCAGACAAGGAAGTAATCTGTATTAGTGGAGATGGTTCTATTCTTATGAACATTCAAGAGCTAGCAACCTTAGCAGATTTGCAGTTAAATGTAAAGGTGCTGATTTTGAATAATGGCCATCTAGGTTTAGTTAGACAGCAACAGGAATTATTTTATGATGGTCATTTCATAGCATCAAAATTCCAAACAAAGTGTGATTATGCAACGATTAGCCAGGGGTTTGCTATTAAGAGCTGCAATCTAGGAAAAGAAAAGGATCCGCTAAAAACTTTGAAGGAGATTTTATCATCTTCTGAAGCCTATTTAGTTGATATACCAATAAGAGATGAGGAAAATGTTCTTCCAATGGTACCACCCGGTGCCGGAAATACTACAATGATAGGTGGTGCAGGCTATGATAAATAATAATGTAGTAATAGAATTGGTGGTTAGAAATCATCCAGGTGTAATGCTCCATATAACAGGACTGTTTGCTAGAAGGGCCTTTAACCTTGAAGGTATTCTCTGCGGCGTAATTGGAGATGGTACAACCAGCAGAATGTATTTACTGGTTAAGGATGACGACTTCCTAGAACAAATTGTAAAGCAACTAAGAAAACTCTATGACGTATTAGATGCTAATGTTCGTTCTGACTACGACTGTAGCATCTTCCAAAATCCAGAACTAGCTCTAAGGAATGAAGATGAAGATTATTTAATAAATACAATACTGTAATTATAACGATTAAGAGAAAAAGCTAGCTTAGTATCAAGCTAGCTTTTTCCTTTAAATTCAACACCGCATTTCTTGCAGGTGATTGTAATTCTACCATGTCCCCTTGGAACTCTAAGTTTTTGAGAGCAATTAGGACACTTGAATATTTTATAGTTTTGAAGTTGCTTAATATTGGACTTAGATTTAATCAATGAAGCTTTCAACGACTTCATACGGTTTTCAAAAGTTATTAATTCCTGATATCGGCGGTATTTGTTTTTAGAAAAACATCTCCAAGAACTATAAAAAATAGCAACTAAGCCAAGGCCGTTAACAAAGGGGAGAAAGGAAAGAACAAGTCCTACCCCGTAAAGAGTTTTGGAGAATTTATCTAGGCCGTAGCAATCTTTTAGTGAATATGCTAACTTATCTAAATGTCTTTTAAAGTTCAAAATCTATTCCTCCTATTTTTAAGATAAAAGCTAGTTATTGAAATTGACTATCTACAATATAATTTAACATAAATAAAAAAATCCTGCACTAGGCAGAATTTTTCTAATCTCTATGTAAAGTCGTGCACCTTGTCTTGTCAGTTAACCTACCAGCGTTTGCAGTTAAATTGGCTCAAGCCAGATTGATCCAGGGCACTCAGAAATATTCACTTACCGCTGCTTTCTTCCGAACCTGACGGATTTTATGACTTTCTGATGCATGGGACCCAGCCCTCATCACTTTTTTAACTACACTGACCTGACAGATTAATGCCTAAACAAGGAATTCAACCCTGCTGTAGCGGATTGCAGGCTACAGGGCACCGCTAGTTCCCCGTCTAGCACCACTTGTCTCTCTATGGTCTAATAATAACATGAAGGGTAGAGCTAGACTAGAGCTGTTTTTCTGGTAAGAAACTTTAATTGTGGAGGAATTAGATTAATATGGATGTCCAGTATAAGAAGAAGATTTATTTTTATAACTTTCAGTCACCAATTTCAATAGGTATCATAGTATAAAATAGTTATCAATCCCGGGAGGTAGTATGGGATGGAAGTATTAAGGATAGGTTTAACAGGAACAGAGGTTATGGAAATACAAGCCCTTTTAGAAAAGATAGGCTATGATCCAGGACCCATAGACGGCATCTTTGGAACTAGTACACAGCAGGCAGTTATTGAATTTCAAAAAAAGTTTGGATTGACTGCTGATGGAATCATAGGAGAAGACACTTATAGGATGCTGCAAAGATTTTTCCTTGGCTATGATATCTACACTATAGGACCTGGTGATAGTGTTTATACCATAGCTAGAAAGTTTGGCACAACTATCAACAGAATTCTTACAGCCAATCCAGGATTACAAATATATAATCTTAGAATAGGTCAGCGAATTACGGTACCCTACGGCATAAATATAGTAGACACCAATATAGACTATACTTATGACATAATGGAGAGGGATTTACAAGCCTTAAAGGTTAGATATCCTTTTCTCGAAATAGGCACAGCGGGCAACAGTGTTCTTGGTAAAAATCTTTACTATGTTAAGCTTGGAGATGGCCCTAATAAAGTTTTTTATAATGGAGCTCATCATGGTCTAGAGTGGATAACTTCTGTGGTATTAATGAAATTTATTGAGGATTTTTCTGAAGCCTATGCCAATAAGTCCAATTTAGCTGGCTATAGGGTGAAAGAGCTATGGAAGGAGAGCGCAATATATGTAATGCCTATGGTAAATCCTGATGGGGTGGATCTGGTTCTTAACGGCTTGTCTGAGGAAAATCCATATTATCAGGAGCTCATAAGATGGAATAGTGGAAATAGAGATTTTTCGAGAGTTTGGCAGGCCAATGTAAGAGGTGTAGATTTAAATCACAATTATGACGCTTCTTGGGAGCTATCAAAAGAAGCGGAGGTGGCTTATGGAATTACAGGACCTGGACCAACACGATATTCTGGACCTTATCCAGAATCGGAGCCTGAAAGTAGGGCAGTAGCTGATTTTACTAGGAAGCATAATTTTAGGCTTGTTTTAGCCTATCATAGCCAGGGAGAAGTTATATATTGGACTTATTCTAACTTAACTCCACTAGAGTCTGTTGAAATTGTAGAGAGATTTGCAGAAGTTAGTGGCTATATACCAGCAGAAACCTATGGAATAGTATCTTACGCTGGATATAAGGATTGGTTTATTAAAGAGTATAGGAGGCCGGGTTTTACCATTGAGGTAGGTAGAGGCATTAACCCCTTGCCCATTTCTCAGTTTGATAAAATATATCAGGACAATATTGGACTTTTATTATTGGCAGCCATTATTTAATGGCTGTTTTTTTGATTATACTGAATAAAATTCAAATTTATGTGAATAATCTAGATATAATATTTTATAAAAGGAGATTTATAAATGGGAGATTTTTTAAAGGAAAGTGGTGGTAGACTATATAATGTCTACACAGATGCTAGTTTTGATCGGAATGTAAAAAGAAGTTCTATAGCTTTTATAGTAAAAGATGAGGAAAACAATATAGTGGATCAGAAATCAAAAAATATCAGGAGTAGAGCTATTACTGAAAGTGAAAAAAAGGCCATATTTTATGCTATAGCCTCAGCCTACGAGTATCTTAGAAAGGATGACAATATCCAGGTTGTTATTCACTCTGATTGTCAAGGAACAGTTAATGAGATAATTAATATTCAAAAGAAACTTAAAGACAATCCTAAGGATAGGATTTCAACTACAGGGGAATATAAGAGCACTTTGGTCAAGCTAGCTAAGATAGTAGATAGGATAAGTTTTCAATGGGTGCCAAGAGAGGAAAATGAGGAGGCCCATATGTTGGCTCAGCAAAGCTATAGGCAGTGGTTAAAAAGTGCAAATATACATAATATAAGAGAGTTTATGGTAAAGGATTTAGACTATACTCTTACAAAGTGGAATGATTTGCTTAATCTTGACTATCTTGGTTTAACGGAAATTATTAAAGACATAAAAGGAATAATTAAGAAAATTGAAGTTGGAAACATAAAATCCTCTTCTTTATAAATGCCGTGATATAAAAATAAAAGGTCACAGAAGTTATCGATTAACTTCTGTGACCTTTTAAGAAAACTTACTTATTAAGCCTTGTAAGCGTTAATCATCCAAAGAGTCTTTTCGTAATAGCCTATAAAGCCAGCCATTAGGTCTACAGTTCCTTGATCCTTAGCTTCTTCTGCTAGTTCAAGAATGCTTCTTGATTGTTCAAGCATGTGGTTGAAGTCCTTCTTTACTTCTTCAATGGAAGCATCTGCGGAAATTCCTTTGCTATTTAATTCTTCTATAGAAGCTAATTGGATATATTCTTTTACTGAGGCTGCTGGTCTTTCCCCTAAAGTTAAAATTCTTTCTGCTACTTCATCTAGGTCTGCAGTTACCTTATCGTAGTATTGTTCGAATACAGAGTGTAATTGGAAGAAGGCAGGTCCTTCAATATTCCAGTGAAGGTTATGTAACTTCACATACAAAACATTTAAATCTGCTAAATATTTGTTAAGACCTTCAACTACCTTTCCTAAATTGTTTTTGTCTAGTCCGATAAAATTCTTGCTCATAATATGACCTCCTTAAATTATATATAAACTTTAAAATGTTTCTTGGTTTGTAATGATTACAATATTATAATAAATCTAAATTTGAAATTTGTCAATAGTTTTTGACAAAATAAAAAAATACACTGTTCCTATTCTACTTCACAGTGTATTTTATGTTAAAATCTCATTTATATACATTTCTTGCATAGACCCTTAAAATGAAAATGTTTTTCCCTAATTATAAAACCTTCTAAGTCTTTGATTTGCATATTTTCGATATTTAAATCTATATCATAAACTCTCTTACACTTTTCGCATTTAAAATGGCCGTGGGTTTGGGGGTTAAAAAGATCGTACCGAATTTCGGTACCTTCAATAGTTATAACCTCCGCAATTTTCTTTTCTACAAAAAGATTTAAGGTATTATAGACAGTAGTTTTAGAGAGGGTAGGTATTTCCTTAACCAAGGCTTCATATATTTGGTTGACATTTGGATGATTTCGGTTTTCGTACATATACTCAAAAATTCTTTTTCGTTGATAAGATGGACTGATATTATGATCTCTTAAGTATTTTTCTATATTTTCTATTACTAACACAAGAACACCCCCTACAAATTTGTAATTGTTATAAAATTATACTTGGTATAATTATAATATGTTTTATATTTCTATGCAATAGATTTATAGAGAGACTTTAAGGAAAAATCACTCCACACTGATAGGCTATTCTGGCTGCAGTGTGGAGTATAATAATATCTATAGATATCCAATTCCCAAGTTTAATTTTATTATAGAAAATAAAAGTAATTATTGAAATTGCTTATTTGTATTTTTTAATAACTCTTAAAGGACGCATCATATCATAGTCCTCGTGTTCTAGTATATGGCAGTGCCATACATAATCACCGCTGTAATTTTTAAAGTGTGCTATAATTCTGGTAACCTTTCCTGCTTCTGCCCTAACTACATCCTTCCAACCTCTTTCAAAAGGTAATGGTTCCTCACCTCGCCTGTTTATAAAGTATCTAATTTTGCCTGTCCTTCTAAAGTATTCTACATCAAAGGGCCTTCGATCTAGGATTTGGAATTGAACTAGATGGAGGTGAATAGGGTGTGGGAATTGAGTAAGATTGACTATTTCCCATATTTCTATGCTGTCATATTCAGGAGTTTCAGTAGTAGGCTCATCCCACATTAAATTGTTTAGAAGGAGCATTGGTCTACCATAGCTATCTGTAGTATCCTCTTCTTTTAAGGGCAGTACTACTTTAAATTGCATTATATTACTGGTATTGGGGTTAGCGCTATCTGACATAAGGGTTATAGTTTCTCCTTTTAGCTGTGAAAAGTCTATTATCAGGTCAATACGCTCAGCAGGTTCTAATATAAAGGACTTTAGTTCAACAGGTTCCATTAGCAATCCACCGTCAGTGCCAATTTGCCAGAAGGATTGGTCATTTGACATTTTAAGTGTATAGCCTACAGTATTAGAACCATTTAGGATCCTAAAACGATATTTTCTTGGTTCTACTTCAAGATAAGGCCAAAGTTTACCGTTAACTACTATAGTATTCCCTATAAAGGCTGGTACTATTGAAGGATAAACACCTTTAACTGGTGTAGCTGGTTGATCAGGATAGAATATGGAACCATCGGCGTTAAAGGACTTATCTTGAATTAGTAAAGGTATATCATATTCACCTTTTGGAATATTTAAACTCTCTTCAAGTGAGTCGTGTATAATATAAAAGCCTACCAGACCAGCATATACATTAAGCCTGGTAATGCCTAGAGCGTGGTCGTGATACCAAAGGGTAGTGGCTTGTTGGTCATTGTAATACTTATAAACCTTTCTAGAAAACTTTGAACCAGTAGTTATATAGTCTCTGGTGTACCATGCATCGGGATGGCCATCGCTGTCAGGAGCAACCTCTGTCCCATGAAGATGGACTACTGTTCTGACTTCTGGACTGTTCATTGCCCCATGAATAGTTTTATCTACCGGTAATAAATGCTTATTAGGAAGCTTGTTTTGCCATTTTACCAGAACGGTCTGTCCTTTTGGAGTTTCAAGGTCTGTGTTTCCAAGATCCTTATCAGTTACCTTATTAGTGTAATGAAGATTATCTGAACGTTTATTATTTTTTTCTCATTACCTTAACCACCTTTTAATCTATAGTTAAGCAATTAAGTGGCTCATTGACTAATATAATATATTCAGACATAGAATTCCGTGTCCATAAAATTTAAGGAAACTTGTAGAATAGGAGCTTTTTTTATATAAATAGGACTTGTTATTGTCCTAGAGGGGATTGTCCAATAAAAAGGGCCTGGTTTTAGTTAAAACCAAGCCTTGATTATCTCTTGTAAATAAGCCTTAATTATTCAGTCATAAACAAAACACCTAAAGTGTTAGGTCCACAGTGAGCAGATATGGTGCAACCTGCCCTTGTAATTAAAATCTCCTTAAAGTCAGCTATTTCCTCGATGGTATTTTTTACGATTTCAATTCTTTCATCGGAGATACCTGAATGTGTTATAAATACTCGATCTAGTTTTAAATCTTTACGGTCTTTAAGTTTGTCTAGTGTATAATTTCTCAAAACTTTATTTAAGGAGCCCCGATATTTTTTGCCTACTCCCATTTTACCACTGGTGTTGTCCACTTCTATACAAGGTTTAATATTAAGGACATTGGCACCTAAAGCTGCTAGAGCTGAGCATCTGCCACCAGCATGAAGAAAGGTAAGGGTGTCTAGGACGAAACTAGCATGTACATTAGATCTTAAAGCATTTAACTCCTGTTGAATTTGTGTAGCAGGCATACCTTTAGCTATTCTATCAGCAGCCTCTAAAACCAGGAGGCCTGTACCAGTTGATAAATTATAAGAGTCTACAGGATAAACATTTCCAAGTTCCTCAGCTGCAATACAGCAATTTTGATAAGAGGATGAAATACCAGAAGCTAGGTTTATATGTATAACTTCATAACCTTCATCTACCCATTTTTTAAAGTAGTCTATATACTCATTAGGATTTACAGCAGCTGTCTTAGGTAGGATCTTCTGAGTTTTATAGGCTTCATAAATTTGATCTGCCTTAATATCCACGCCATCTTGATATTGCTTGCCTCCTAAGATTATATGAAGGGGGTAAAAGTTTACATTATACCGTTCCTTCAAAACATCTCCTAGGTCGCAGGTGGTGTCTGCGCTAAGAATAATTTTACTCACTCTATTCACTCCAGTCTGATAAATTAAAATCCAATCTTATAATATGGTATTCAAATTTTAATTATTAAATCTAAAAAATAAGGAATATGACAAGTTGTCATTATTTTATATTATAGCCTATGCTATGTCAAGCTTATAGAAAATAGGCAAACAATCAAAATCAACTTGTAAAAATTGTTCGTATAGTATATAATATAATTAATTAAATAGAATTAATCATGCAACTGGCGAATAATGGAATTAACCATAGGGAGTATGATTAAGTATAAGATATCGATCGCCTGGGTAAAACAATCATGGTTTGCTCAGGCGTTTTTTGTTATAAATTTTTTGTTTTTGAGGAGGAGAAAAGTGAAAAATTCAGAAGTAGTACTTAAGTATGGATGCAATCCGCATCAAAAGCCAGCTAAAATTTATGTGCAGAATAAAGAATTACCTTTTAAAATTTTAAACGGCAATCCAGGATACATAAACTTTATGGATGCCTTTAATTCATGGCAGCTAGTAAAGGAATTAAAGGAGGCCACTGGACTAGCAGCAGCAGCTTCTTTTAAACATGTAAGCCCTGCAGGTGCGGCTCTAGGTTTACCTCTAGATGATGTGCTGAAAAAATCATATTTTGTAGAGGATATAGACTTATCACCAGTGGCAGCTGCTTATGCCAGAGCTAGAGGGGCAGATAGAATGTCTTCCTTTGGAGATTGGGCAGCTATTAGCGATATTGTGGACCTAGCAACAGCTAAAATATTGAGCAGATCTGTTTCTGATGGAATAATTGCACCAGGCTATACAGCAGAAGCTTTAGAAATATTGAAGCAAAAGAAGAAGGGCAATTATTGCATTATAGAAATGGATTGGAACTATGAGCCTGAAGATATTGAAAGAAGAAATATATATGGTATTACCTTTGAGCAAAAGAGGAATAAGGAAAAAATCCAGGAGGAGATCCTGTATAAGGATATTGTTACCAACAACAAGGATATTACAGAAGAAGCTAAAAGAGATATGCTTCTGTCAATGATAACATTAAAGTATACCCAGTCAAACTCTGTTTGTTTTGCTTTAGGTGGTCAGGTTATAGGTGTTGGAGCTGGACAGCAATCCAGAATACACTGTACAAGACTAGCCGCTTCTAAGGCAGATATTTGGTATTTAAGACAGCATCCTGCAGTATTAAATCTTCCTTTTAAGGACAATGCTTCACGTCCTGATAGAGATAATGTCATTGATCAATTTTTAAGAGATGACATTACTCCTATGGAAATAAAGGGCTGGTCCAATGTCTTGAAGGAGATACCAGAAAGACTGACAAAGGAAGAAAAGGCTGCTTGGCTTTCTAACTTAAAAGGAGTTACCCTAGGCTCCGATGCATTTTTCCCATTTAGAGATAATATTGATAGAGCAGCTCAAAGTGGAGTTAAATATATTGTTCAACCTGGAGGCTCTATTAGGGACGACATTGTTATAGAAGCCTGTAACGAATATGACATGGTTATGAGCTGCACAGGATTAAGACTTTTCCATCATTAATATGTATAAAAAGATAGAGCCCAGAATGATGTGAACCCTTTAATCCGGACTTTCGGATAATATTAATTATGCGGCTTGTTGCCTATACTCAATAGGTTACAGGCCGTTCAATTTCTCTTTTATTCTTTTGTTATTATACCAGTAAATATATCCTGTAATCTTTTTCTCCAACTGCTTAATTGATGTAAATTTTTCTCCATAGTACATTTCTTGTTTAAATAACCCTCTGTATCCATAAGTTTCATAGGTAAGTTAGATATCTTAAGCCAGATTTTTAATTTGATTGAAGGAAAGTTCTGCCTTAATTCCATTATTACTTTCGTCTTTTCTTTGTTTTTGACTCTCTTTCTTGGATTAAGGCTTTTAGCTTTTTTTCATATGCCAGGCTCGCTCTCAAAAATTCATTTTCTTCTCTTAATTCAATTAGTTCTTCTTTTTCACTTTTCGTGAGATTTAAAGTATCTTTTTCCTTTCTGTAAGAGCAATTG